>MDTC01147834.1_pt1 | contig 69410 bp, 56 predicted proteins | sample 811181 | NCBI WGS metagenome assembly MDTC01 (sample SAMN05326644, study PRJNA326480) | marine metagenome | isolation source: seawater | place: Pacific Ocean: North | collected 2011
AAAACGTATCTGGGCAGAAAAGAATTTAACCCAGATGTAACCTGACAGGCACCAAGTTAAAACGGGCGACTGTCAGATTGGGTCTGAACTACTACATATAAACGATAGCGAGCTGCAGCCTCTCAGAAATGAGCTTCCATCCTTATATGCTCTTGATCAGATTAATATTAAAGCGGCACCCGCTGAAAACCCAAAACCATCACAACTACCTTGGGTAACCCCTGATGTTGCTCCATCTCATTCCGCAGAACAAATCAGCCCTCATCGCCTCAACAGAGATGACGTCCTGAAACTGCCGCAAGCGGCTTTGCAGGCTGCGTGGGAAAGAAGACCACATTCATTTCTGACACTTTCAGCGGCCAGCGAGGCTCTGGCCAGCATCAGGTTCCTTTCAGGCATTGATCCTCAAAAGAAACCATGGAGTGCTTTTACAGAAAGCGACATCATCCAGGCGATGTATGACCAACTTGAAGACGATAGTGATTCGGCTCCACTGAGAGCTACCCCTGAAGCAGAGTCATCTCTTATCGGTCTTGACCAACGCACGCGATCAAGCAGAGTACAGGTTCTGCGCATTGGCCAAAAAGAGTTTCGCGACTTAGTAGTAAGAAGATATTCAGGACAATGCTGCTTCACTGGTTGCACAGAGGCCGCCGTACTCGAAGCTGCTCATATCATGCCGTACATGGGTGATCATTCTAATCTGATAGACAATGGCTTACTGCTGCGCGTGGATCTGCATCGCCTGTTCGATCGCTTTCTTATATCTGTAAACCCGGATGACCTGAGTTTAGCGATCAGCAAAAATATACATGATGCATACTACCAGTCACTGTCAGGTCGTTCTCTATCCATTACGGTCACAAACCTGACACGGCAGTTCCTGAAACGCCACTACGATACCTTTATGAAGGTCTGTAAGTAGTCCATTTAAGGGAGAAGTGTTCCAGCTGAACAATTGAGCTGAGCTGCAATTTTATAAAGCTTCTCAATAGTGATATTCACCTCCCCCCTCTCAATTCGCCCCATGTAGCTTCTGTCCAGCCCGCATTCCAGCGCCAGAGCATCCTGAGAGATGCCACTCTCCTTTCTTTTCGCCCTGATATTGGCCCCAAGGGCTTTTGCCAAATCATTCATTACTGCTCTCCTAAAGAGCAGTAATGTTTAACTTTGCGGCTTATATAACCACGGATTATAATCCGTATTTTTTAGAGGCGTAAGCGAATGAAACCTTCCTCTGTAACCATCGATGAAGTTCTTTACCACATTCTCATGGAAGAGGAATCTGGCTGTTTCACTGTCATGGAGCTGCGCGATCGCTATCTGAAGCGCGTTGATCCAAATGGAGTTTCACTGCCCGACCTTAGAATGTATCTCTATGATCAGGTTCGAAAAATGATCAATTGCGGATGGGTAGAACACCATTCCGAAAGAAAAGCTCGTGGCCAACGTTTTGTCGTCTTGCAGCAGCCCGATGGGATATCACCAAAACTGACTCAGCCCGGTAAAGGAATGCAGGTAAAGCAAACTCCTGCTGAGCCAAAGCAGCAAGCGGTAGATATGTCTCCAGACATCAGCAAGTGCGAAAAACCAAAAGAGAAAAAGAACACTGCTGAAGTTCTGCAACAAATGCTCAGAGAGACCCGGCTGGATCTGCTCACATCCTACGGCGAAACAGAACGATATGCCCAGATGATTCAGGACCTTCCAGAACTGAAAGCTACCTTGGAATCAGACTTGGTTACGTCCCGTGACAACAGCTCTCGTCTACTCGGGCACATCAATGCTCTTGAATCGGCTTTGCAGAAAATTGGGGCCATGGGATGACACTTCGGCGCTGGCAGTCAGAGTGCGTTGATCAGGCACTTATGCATTATCGTAATCAACAACATTTTTTCTGCCAAGCGACCCCGGCTGCTGGAAAAACAAGGATGGCGGCTGAATTGGGCAAGCGCCTGCTTTGTGAAGGGATAATCGATGCCGTCGTTTGCTTCGCTCCATCCTGTCAGGTTGTCGATGGCTTTCAGCGTACGTTCATCGAAGTCATTGGCAAGCCATTCGATGGCCAAATCAATGCAGCTGGAATGGCAGTGACATACCAATCGCTGGAATATCGGGATGAGTCATTCTGGCGCTTGTTTGATGATCTCAGGGTGCTGGCTGTGTTCGATGAAATTCATCACTGCTCGGGAGGCAGCAGCGTTCAAGGGCCAAACATCTGGGGACAAAAGATCATTCAACGAATCCAGGATGCGGCTAATTTCACATTGGCGCTGTCAGGTACTCCATGGCGCTCTGACTTCGGGTCCATCGCGCTTGCACGATATTCAACACCTGAAGGGCATTTGATCGTCGATTATTGCTACTCGCTAACGGATGCTGTTAAAGAAAAAGTTTGCAGAGTTCCGAATATTACCTTGCTGGACCATCTAAAAGTGGGCTTAAAAGGCTCTGCGGGCGTACTGAAAACGTATCAGGACTTCGCCGCGTTACTGAAAAAGTCAGATGCAACATTCGAAACGCTCGTCACCAACCCCGACATCAACCGCAAATTACTCAAACTTGCTCAAACCCGGCTGAATTCTGTTCGCGAAAGTACGCCTGATGCCGCAGGCCTGGTCGTGGCTACAAATATCAGTCATGCCCATCAAATCGCCGAATATCTGGTGGAAATGGGCGAGGTCGGAAAAGTTGTAACGACCCATCGACCTGATGCCAGCTCCCTGATTAACGAGTTTCGAGTCAGTTCGGAACGGTGGATTATTGCTGTGGGTATGATCTCGGAAGGCACAGACATTCCGCGCCTGTCGGTTTGTTGTTACCTGAGTCGGGTACGTACTGAAATGTACTTCAGACAAGTGCTGGGCAGAGTACTAAGACACAGGAGCGTCGGTGATGATCAGGCCTGGATGTTCATGCTTGCTGAGCCTGAACTCAAACAGTTTTCGGAACGACTGCTTGAAGACCTGCCCGGCCATTTAGCCAGCGGTGAACACTTGCAACAGGTCCCCTTCGACGCTGATGGCTATCAGTCACCTCAACCCCCAAACAGTAGTCTCTCAATGGTCGCGCTGGCGAACATTGACGAAAAACCAACGAAGGGAGCCAACTCTCTACTGCCTGGTACTCGTTCAGGGGTTGCTTGCCAGCTTGTTCTGGATGGGAACTTCAGGGAAAGACTGTTGGCTTTTTTTTGAGATCAGGATGTTGTTGAATGTGTATTAGCATCCAATAACATGGAACGGATAAATGGAATCAACCGAGACTCGCTCCGGTAACTACACGGCTGACCTTCTGGGAAACATCAAAAGTCATTTAGCCTCACTGCAGGGCTACGACGTCATGGCTCTGGAATTACTTCAGAACGCTGATGATGCTAAGGCTGATGAGGTGCACTTCGATATTTGTGACGATGGCCTCTACATCTACAACAACAGAGAATTTTCATACTGCGGAGACCTTAACGGGGAATGCCTTTGGCTGACGAACGACGGATATGCCTGTGATTTTCACAGAATCACGAATGTTGGCAGCGGTGGGAAAGCAGCGAAAAGCGAGAATATCGGACGATTTGGGATCGGGTTTGTTTCGTCTTATCAGGTTACTGATAACCCACAAATAACCTCATCCGGTCTGACGCTGACTTTGCAGCCAGAGATTGCCAGTTGGAAATACACGCCATCACCCGATACCACGGGAACCCGGTTCTTTCTGCCTTGGGCCAAAAATCCCAAAAGCCAGGGACGGATGAGGCTCGCGACAGGGCACATCACTGACAAGCTTATTGAGCAATTGGCTCTGGAATTTCAGCAGTCTATTAAAAAGAGCTTGTTGTTTCTAAAACACCTTCGGAAGGCCATTGTAAGCCGTAATGGTGCAATGCTTCTTTCTTGCTCGATAGAGCGAGTTGGCGCTGAAACAGTCCGGTTGATCCATGCACCTGATGACTACTCAGAGGATTGGTTACTTCTCAGTGGAGATGCAACGGAAGCCGCTGAACAGCTTTATTCCCGCTCTGAGATACTTCTGCAGCAAAACCGCTCTCCAAAGTTCACCGTCGCTATCAGGAAAACGCCCGAAACTCTGGACGAAGGGTTGCTTTATGCCTTTCTGCCGACTGCTCAAGCCAGTGGCTTACCTCTTCATATCAATGGAGACTTTTTCCCGGAAACTGATAGGAAAGAAGTTGTCTTCAAGGGCAACCAGTACCAGCAGCATTGGAATGAGATGTTGATTCATGAGTCTGCATCCCTTCTTGCCAATAATTCGAAATTTTTGCTGGAGGAACTGGGAGACCAGGCGTTTTGGACATTGATTCAACGAGCGTTTCGATTCACATCTTCCCAGCTCGGATACCCTGACATTTATGAAGCTTATTGGAAAAAGCTCAAGGATAAATTATTTAATGAAGCCATTGTAAGAACCAGCGATGGCAGCCTGGAGCTAGCTAAGTTCACTTGTATAACCAAGCCAGGGTTTGATTCACAACAGCAGTATCTTCTTCGTTTGCTGAATATACGTGTTGTTGACTCATCACTGAACAGTTACAGAGACGTATTGGCAAATCTAAAAGCCCAACATCTATCTCTTGCGATATTGGTTGATAAATTAAAGAATCGTTTAGATTTCATCCCCGCGAAAGAAAGAACGTTAGAAGCCTTTTATTCACCCCTGTGGAAAATTATTGAAGGCTTGATATCAGCTAACTCTCCAAAATCTTCAGCTTCTGAAAAAGTTTCGGTTACACGTCTGCAGTGCCTGAGTATTTTTCTTACAGTTAATAGTAAACCAGCTCAGCTTCAGGGATGTCGAGTTCTGCCTGACACTATGGCTATCGCGAACTTCCAGCAAGGGTTACCTGGTTTGAACCTATTAACACCAGAGTTGGATGAGTACCCGAATATCAAAGCACTCGTCAAAGAACTGAGCGCTAATGATGTTATCGCACACATGGAGTCGGCCCAACAGATTGAGTTTTTGTCTTCCTCTTTGAAAAAAGGCAGGCTCGATATTTTAAAAGCTGTGTACAGTGCGCTTCTCGAGTTTGACGATTCTGGTCTGTCTCAGTCAGACTTGGACAGACTTGCCAAAATCCCTCTATGGCCATCCGGAAAGGAAATGATTAAATCCTCAGAGGCTCTTTTACCCGGGAATTATCAGGATCCTTTTTCTCAGGCTAAGCTAATAAATGTCGACGTACTTAACAAGCGCACCAGAAGCTTTCTTCGAAATAAACTCAATGTAGAAGAGCAAACCCTTGGTGCTTTCATTCAGAAGATCCTGCCACGCTACTTCGATGAAACAGGCCCACGAAATGCAGAGCTAATGCCAAAGCTGTTTGCTGAACTACAGGTACACTCCGATGAAATTCTGGCAGATACAGCATCAAGTCGAAGCCTTCGAGACCTACCTTTAATCCCGACAAAATCGGGAGATTGGTCTTCTGTAAGCAATGTTCTATACGAGAGTGAAGAAACCAGAGAGCTTATTGGGGACGCGGATGAGATCTGGGTTGATTCAAGCTATTTTCCGCAGAATAGGCAAAGGGCTTTCAAAGAATTTCTCTTTGAATTAGGAGTACCGAGCCAGCCTCCCGCAAAGCTGTTGGTGGATCGAGTGCTGTTCCTCACTGAGAAACATACGCCCTCTGACACGGGTACTCTGAGTGTGGTAGAGAGATGCTTTTATGCTTTGGCTGAATTATTCGATTCTCATGAATCCAGAGCAATTGTTGAATCAGCCATCTCTTCCTTGGAGTACACCCCTTGTTTACCTGCAATGCATACTTCAGAGAACTGGTTTGAACCCGCAAATCTCTTCTCCCCAAGCCAGTATGCCGCCTTTTCAACTCAAGGCGATGTGGCACCAGTCCTGAGATTCCGCAATTGGAAGAGGATGAGCCGAAATTTTCTGGAAACTCTCGGCTTGACCATGGAACCAAATACTTGGACTGTAGTGCTTCATCTTAAAGAGTGCGTCAAAGAAAATATTGACCCTTCGATAGAAACATACAAGATTCTGAACAGCCGCTTGGATGAACTACGAGGGAATTATTCTTCAGTCCTTGAGGAGTTCAGAAATAGTGCCAGCATCTATGTCGATGCCTTAAACGCTTATATAGGTCCATCAAAGTTATTTTTCAGTAACCCAAAACTGGGCTCTCTTTGCTATCAAGTGCCAAAGCAGTTTGTTAACTACAGCAGCTTATTAGATGAGTTTGGAGTCAGAGAAGCACCGGAATCACGGGACTTCATTCAGGTCATTCTGGATATTTCCAGTAAGGGCGTCTGGCTTGATTTGTCGAAAGAATACCAGCAAATCTACCTCTACTGCTTTCAGCAGATCCGCTTAGCAGTTGAAGAGCTTTCAGAGGGGGAACTTGACCGCCTGAAAGAATCGCAATGTCTGGTCAGCAAAGTTGGAGTATTTGCTTATCCTGATGAATTACTCATGGCTGATAGTGCTTGGCATCAATCATTTTTTGGTGATGAACTAGATACTGCTCTTTACGACTATCAGCCTGAAGACGTTCCATTGCTAAAAGCTCTTGGTGTCGCATCTCTAAGAGAAATGTGCGGCGTTGAGATGTCACAGGTAGCCGGTGAAATGGCCCCCTGCACTGAAATGCAAAAGCAGTTTAGATTACATGCAGGCACAATCCAAAGATCTTTGTACAACTACCCATCCAGTCTTGCATCTGCAGTAGGAAAAGCAGCGGCAGCAGCAAGTATTTTTACAGTAGAACAGTTGAAAGTAGTAGCGACGGTAGATATCTGTGGTGACGCTCATCGCTCTCCCGAGGTGACCGCTGATACTCATTATCTTGGAGACGCAAACAAGCTTTACATCCTTCCAAATTTGGGCAGAAAAAGATGGAGCAAACTACTCGAGGTTTTCCTTCATAGCTGCTTGCCTGGTTCTTCTGGGGAGTCAGTTCCACAGATTATTCTTGGCTTGAGTAAATTGATGGATCTCTCTGCCTCCGATGCTGCTGAAGATCAAACTGACGCAGGTATCAAACCCCTCTCGCAAACGGAGCTAGAGACTCTGGAAGGGGTTACTTCACCGAATGTTGAGAGTGAAGATGATGAGTCTGTAATTCCATTTGACGATAGCGACTCATACTCAACAAGTGAGGTCGAAGCTGATGAAATATATCCTCAACCCAACGCCCAGCAGGCAGATAGCGCGGTTCCGCATGGATCTACCCTCCCCCCTACAGAGTACGATTCAAACCAAGTCGCCGATATTAACTACTCAAGTTCGCCTTCATCTTCTCGATCAAGCAGTTCTAGCCGCCCCAGCTCAACTCAGGTTTCGGAGCAACACACTGAAAAGACTGGACGCTCTCAGCAAAAGGCGGAGCACAAGAAAGCCAGAGATCATCAGCTGCTTTCTTATGTCCGATCAGACTCAGAGTCTAACTCAGAGTCCGAGAACGGCAGCGACAAACATCGTCAAAACCTGGCAATAGAAGCCATTGCTCGAGACGCAGTCTGCAAATATGAACTTTTGAGGGGGCGTATTCCAAAGGAAATGTCTCAAACACATCCTGGTTATGACATCGAAAGTACAGATACCCATACGGGTGAGATTCGTTATATAGAAGTAAAAGGAAAGTCAGGGGCTTGGGATGCTGCCGGAGTGGGAATCTCACATACTCAATATCAATTTGCAGCTAGAGAAAGTGATCGATTCTGGTTATACGTTGTTGAAAATGCAGGGAACGGCCATAATCCGATAGTTCATCCTTTACAGAGCCCTACGAGTCACATCGACAGCTACATGTTCGATAAAAACTGGAAACAGGCAGTCATAAAAGAAGAAGAGTCTCCGGCGAGACTATGTGCGGAAGGATTAATTATTAAACACATGCACCTTGGATCTGGAGTGATCCAGGCTGTACATGAAAAAGGAAGTGATACACTGCTAGACGTGCTTTTTGATGGAAAAGCAACCACTACTCCGAATTTGCGTTACAACCGCTATGAGATGGAGCTAGCACTACCAGAAAATAGTTAGTTACCAACTTTATTAACGTGATTTTTAGCCTCAGGAGAGAATCCAGGTTGGTTAGTTACCAACTTTATTATTTCTTAGCCCATTCCCAGTACGGTTAAATGGGCTTTCCAGGCAGGTTTAGTTACCAACTTTATTTCGAAACTACAACTGCTTTTATCGCAGGAGAAAGCACCACTTACAGAATCAAATTCAGCCGACTGAAGCCACTTCTTTTTCAGTTGCAGGCAACGACTCTTTGTATTTCACAATGGCGTTACAAAGATATTCCGCATCCTGTTTTACCCCGCCAAAACGGCCTGATCCCCAGGTGTGTAACCATGGCAGTCCGATAAAATACAGACCAGGTTCGCTGGTGATTCCACGGTCGTGGCAGGGATGCCCCTGACCATTAAAGACTGCGGCGTCGAGCCAGCTGAAGTCCGGGCGGAAGCCAATGCACCAGATAATAGAGGTAATACCGGATTCGGCGAGATTCAGGTGTGTGCGTTCTTCTGCAACTTCCCACACAGGTTGATAGCGGGATGGTCCCTCTTCCGTGGTTACTCCCTGCTGCTCAATCCAGCTGTCGATGCGGGCATTGATGTTGTTGTAGGTGTCATCGGCTTTTTTCAGGTTATCGGTGAGGTTAGGTTTAAACAGCAGATTCTCGCCATCAAACTCGGTCATCTGACCAAACAGTTCCATACCTTCAGTAGCAAATTTACGCAGGTCAATATCGCGGCCGCCATCACGTCCGGTGACATAGTGATTGGTTTTTTGCGCAACGTTTTTACCTAACGGATGCTGTTTGACGGACATTTCGTAATAGCCCATATCATCCAGCCATTCGACGGCATCTTTGCCACGGTAAAAACGCGCTACCCGTGGTGCATCACCGGTGGCGAGAAATACTTTTTTACCTTCCAGGTGCAGGTCTTCTGCAATCTGAGCACCGGACTGACCGGAGCCAACCACCAGCACGGCACCTTCCTGCAGCTGCGCGGCATTTTTATATTGTGCAGAATGCAGTTGCTGAACGCTTGCCGGAATACGTTCGGCCATGCGCGGAATAACCGGTACGTGATAACCACCGGAAGAAACCACAATCTGGTCTGCAGTAAAATCACCTTCTGAGGTGTTAACGTGGTAAACGCCGTTATCGTCCATGCTGACCAGATTGACGGTCACACCTTCATGCACCGGCGCATTGACCTGTTGCGCAAAGCGTTCCAGCCATTCAATAGTCTGTTTGCCGGTCATAAACCCCTTCGGATCATCACCGTCATAAGGCAAGCCAGGAAGATCACACTGCCAGTTAGGTGTTACCAGTGTAAATGAGTCCCAGCGTTCATTTTTCCAGCCGTGCAGGACTGTATTTTTTTCAAATACGACATGGTTTATATTTTCCTGTTGCAGAAAATAACTCATGCTCAGGCCGGCCTGTCCGCCACCAACAATAATAACATCAACGTGATTGTGCTTTGTGCTTATCATAACATTCTCTCTTATTTCACTCATTATTTGCCGGATAATATTTTTTAATTCCGGTTATTTAATTTCGTCTTTAATAATTTTTTTATTCATCGCGAAATTTCTGACATAGCCAGAATGGCTACCGTAGCGTTCTGATCGTTATAGCTCTGCGCTTTTATTTTTAATTGCCCCAGCTGATCCGCAGCGCTTGAGCAGTAATAGCCATAACTGGCTTTTACCCGTTCACTGGCTTGCGTCAGCGCTTCTTCTGCTTTGTGCATAAATTCGCTCAGTGGCATTTCATCACCGGGGCTGAAAGCGCTGAAAATAACAGTGGAAGGTGAATAACATTGCTGCTCTACGCCATCTGGCCAGCGGATATAAAAGTTAACTGCGGGCATAAGCTCTCCCTGACGGACGGGTGCCGCCATAAAAATAAATGGATATTTGTTAGGGCCTGTTAAAAATCAGCCGCAATCTGTCATCGGCAAAACCCTGTCAGACTGTCTGTATAAAGGTCATAGAATTTGTACTCTGCATTACCCTGACTGATCTGCAGTATCCGGCTGTCGGTGATATTGCCGATTGCTGCAGCGGTTATGCCGCGTGCCGCAAAAGTCTCCAGCAACTGCGGTAACCTTTGTTCGTCCGTGGTCAGCAGATAGCCGAAGCTGGGAAATGCGCACAGCCAATCCGCCATGGAAACCTGCGGCGGTTCAGGCAATTGATCCAGATTGATACGGGCGCCACACTGCGAGCTTTCCAGCAACATAATGCTGGTGCCCAGCAAGCCTGCCTGGCTGATATCTTTGCAGGCGTCAGCCAGTCCCTGTTCGGCAATCAAGGGCAGCAATTCCATATCGCCACGCAGACGTTCAGCCGGTGCGCGGGTGGCGGCATTCCAGTTCAGGCTGTCGTGTTCAAACTGCCCCCGGTGATCAATCGCCGCCACCAGTATCTGTCCCGGTTGCGCGGCAAAGGCGCTAAATAAACGTTTAGCGTGACCGAGCACAGCCACTGCCAGATTGGCCTGGTCAGAACGGATATTGGTGTGGCCGCCAACGATGGGAACGCCAAGAGCAGATGCTGCATCGCGCATACCGCGCAGTAATTCCGCCAGTAGCGGCTGATCACCGTCACACCAGAGCGCATCAACCACCGCAGTTGGGCGTCCGCCCATAGCGGCGATATCGCTGCAATTCACCATGATGCTGCACCAGCCGGCAAACCACGGCTGCTCCGTCACGAAACGGCCCTGCATCCCTTCAATGGCAAATAGCTGATAACCACTGTCACCGTGCGGACCGGCCGGAATGGCTGCGCAATCGTCGCCGTTCGGATGCCAGCCCGGCGGTAATGCCGGTAAGTGTCTGCTTACTGCGGCGATATCCTGCTTCATACCGATACCGCTGCGCTGTGCAACGTCTGCCAGCAGTCTCTGCAGTGCGTCGGCTGAGGCGATTGTGTTCATAATGCCGCTACCTTGTGCTGCTGCCAGCTACTGTCCAGAAGACCTCCCCAGATACCGGTGTGGCGGTATGGGTTACGGGCTTTCACCACGAAGCCGCTCTGTGGCGTGTAACAGGGTGGATAAGCCGCCAGGTCTGCCTGCATCAGGGCGTGCTCCATTCCATGGATTTCGCGGTATTCAATGGTCCGCCAGTTCAGGCGCTTAAACAGCACTTCGTTCTGCACCTGAACCGTAGCGAGAAAGGTACTGCAATCCAGTGCATGGGCGCTGCTCACCGCCAGCCGGATCAGCGTGGAACCCAGCTGTCCCTGACTGCGGAAATGCGGGCTGACGGCCAGTCGCGAGCCATACCAAAGACGCTCGCCTTCGCAGTGAATACGTACCGTGCCGACCACTTCCTGATGCCAGCCACCGTGATTGCCCAGCGCCACCAGGGTGCGCGCGCGATCATCCACTGCATCGTGATCATCGGCTTCAAACAGATGCTGTTCAGCGCAGAAAACCTGCCGCCGCAGGGCGTAAGCCTGCTCCACTTCCCACGGTAACGTGGCCCACTTGATGGTGTAATCTGAGTAGTCGGGATGATGCATCGCTATTGCCCTCTGCCGCTGGAATCGCTGGCTTCTGCAGCGGCAGCCTGTTCATACTGTGACAGCGTCGAACAGGCGCCACATTTGCTGCACCCGGCTTTGCCGGTTTCTGCCGTCATGCCGGCGGCATACAGTTGCTGGCCCAGTGGCCGCAGAATACTTTCCATAAAGGCGGCGTCCGGCGACGGATGATCTTCCAGCGGCGTGCCTCTGATCGGCACGAAGGGCACGACAAAGGGATAAACGCCGATGTCGATCAGCTGCTCACAGACCTGCAGAATAAATTCCGCGCTGTCACCCAATCCTGCCAGTATGTAAGTACTGACCTGCCCGCGCCCGAACACGGCGACAGCGTCACGGAAGGCTGCGAAATAATCTTCCAGCGTGTCTTCGGCTTTACCTGGCAGAATCTGTTCGCGTACGGATTGCGTCAGCACTTCGAGGTGCATGCCGAGGCTGTCGATGCCGGCGTCTTTCATGACCTGATACCAGGATGAATCGCGCGGCGGCTCGCACTGGCCCTGAATGGGAATATCCACCACAGCTTTCACTGCCCGCGCGCTGGCAGCCATCACTGCCGCACCACGGTCGGGCGTCGCTGGTGTGCCGGTGGTCATAATCATCTGGCTGACGCCATCCAGTTCCACCGCTGCTTTGGCGACTTCTGCCAACTGCGCAGGCGTTTTTTCCGCGATCGTCCGTCCGGCGCGCAGCGACTGCCCGATTGAGCAGAATTTGCAGGCTTTTTTACGGCTTTCGTAACGGATGCAGGTCTGCAGAATCGTCGTGGCCAGCACGTCACGGCCGTGCAGGGTGGCGATATGAGAATAGGGAATCCCATCCGCTGTTTTGCCCTGATAAAAGCGCGGCTCGCTGGTAAAGCTGACGTTATGCAGCGGAATCAGACTGTTTTCCTGATGCTGAATAATCTGCTCACCGTCAGTCAGTGATTCCACAGAAAACGGCGAATCCCAGGCCGATTCAGTGTAAATGGGCACCATCACGGTTGTGCCATCCACTGTCACCGGCTGATGATCGGACGGCCCCGCACCGCCACGGCGGACCATATGCCGCTGTTCCGGGCGGGTCAGACGCAGACCACGGGTCTGCAACTCAGTCAGCAGACGCTGAGTCGATTCGGCAGAGGGATTCATTATGTTCTCCTGCAATAGCGGATGTTGTCTGAGCTTCTGCCCGGACATCCTGCGGATGCATTGGTTGTTGGTAATCCGCGGGCTGATCATTAATCGCCAGGCGCAACAACTCCGGCCGCGCGTAATGGCCGACGGAATCCATCATGCGTTTGCGTTTGGTGATCAATCTGAAATCGAGGTCGGCCACCACCATACCTTCGCCCTGTGTCAGCGCTGGTGCCAGGTGCTTGCCTTCCGGCGAAATAATCGCGGTGTTACAGCCATCGCGCAGCGCCTGCTGTAACTTTTCATCCGGGGTAATGGATTCAATCTGTTCATCGGTCAGCCAGCCAGTGGCATTGACCACAAAACAGCCGGATTCCAGTGCGTGATGACGGATGGTTGCTTCAATCTGGTCAGCAAATACCGGCCCCACCAGAGAACCGGGAAACTGGCTGCAGTGAATCTGTTCGTGCTGCGTCATCAGCGCATAACGCGCCAGCGGGTTGTAATGCTCCCAGCAGGCAAGCGCTCCGACGCGGCCGACCGTGGTGTCCGCCACTTTCAGGCCAGACGCATCGCCCTGCCCCCAGATCATGCGTTCGTGATAGGTCGGCGTAATCTTGCGGCGTTTCAGCACCAGCAGACCGTCGGCGTTAAAAATTAACTGAGTGTTGTAGAGGCTGCCGTGATCACGTTCGTTCACGCCCAGCACCACCACCATGCTGTGTTTGCGCGCCCGCTCTGCCACAGCATCAGTGATCGGGCCGGGCACCACCACGGCTTCGTCGTACAGGCGCAGGTGCTCGGGACCACACTGCACCGCCGGCAGGACGAATGAAAAATACGGATACCAGGGGACAAAGGTTTCCGGGAACACAATCAGCTCAACGCCTTTGGCGGCGGCTTCATCCATCGCGTTCAATACATTGGCCAGCGTGCCGTTGGCGCTGCGGAGGTCCGGAGCGATCTGAACGGCCGCGGCCCTGACGGTTCTGCTGTTGTTGTTAGCAGTCATGGGCCGCGTATTCCTTACAGAGTCCAGGTATCGATGATCACTGCGTTATCACGCATGTGCAGCAGTTTCAGATCCATCACGTCGAGCGGATTGATCGGGGTAATACCTTCCACCAGTGAAGGTTCGCCGTGACCGTACAGCGCCTGCAGAGCAAAACGGCAGCAGTAAACTTTACCGCCTTCCGCCATAAACTTTTTCAGCTGGTTGGCATAGTTCTGATGACCCGGAAAAGCTTCATCACCCAGTGTCGGGAAACCACGCTGCAAACCCAGAGTTACGCCCGGGCCGTACAGCAGAATGGACGTTTCGTAACCTTTGCGCAGCAGACGGGTTGCCTGCAGCATATTCACCAGACCAATAGACCCTTCGAAGGCCACGGTGTGGAAGGTCACCAGGGCTTTTTCACCTTCTTTAGCTTTAACATCCTCAAACACTTTTTCTTCGTAATCGACGAAGAAATCACCGTCTTTATGCATTGGCTGAGTAACTTTTGGCATTTTTCTGCTCCTGTTGGATTTATAAGCTGATCACAATGGGCATCTCCCGATGCGATCAATAAGTGCAATCAAGTCAGAGCAATCAGGGGGCCAATATTGCGTTAAGTGATTGCTATCAATATGCAATCAATGAGTTGTCAAACTCCTCAGAAGAGAGAAAATTTTTTTAAAAACGATGGAAATACAATCAATACCCGATCAAATTAATATGGTTTTTTGCACTATATCCGTGCCCAAAAATACCGTTCTGCCCAGAGAAAACGCCACCTTTATGCAAATATAGTTATATACTGAAATCTGACTGACAGAACCTGAAATAATGACTGGCTCGCTGTGGCAATAGATGCAATCATTGAAAAATTGATCGCATCTACATACAAGAAGAGAGTCTCCACACATGGAGAATCTCTCACCAGGGAAACGATGAAAAACACAGAACTCGTGCGCTGGGCGCGCCGTCTGAAAAACAGTGAAGGTATTCCTGCCTACCGGCTGATTGCCGACCTGATTGCCGAAGACATCGACAGTGGCAGACTGCAGATCCGCGACCGGCTGCCACCATTACGCGATCTGGCCACAGCCACAGGTATCAATTACACCACCGCCGCCCGTGCTTACCAGGAAGCCAAAACCCGGGGGCTGATAGATTCCCGCCCGGGATCAGGCTCTTTTGTTAAAGGTCAGACGGCCACTGTCCGCCCGGATCTGGGCAATTATGAAATGACCATGAACCTGGTGATCGAGCCGGCCATTCCGACGCTGGTCGAGCAGATCCGCGACAGCGCCATCGGCGTTATGGCGCAACGCGATATTTACTCCATGCTGCGTTATCAGCCTTTTGGCGGCACTCAGGATAATCGCGAGGCGGCACTGGTATGGCTCGATAACCGCTTACCCAATCCGCAGCTGGAACAGGTGCTGATCTGCCCCGGCATTCACTCTGCACTGGTCGGTCTGATGAGCACCCTGGTCGAAAAGCATCAGGTGCTGTGTGTGGAAGGACTGACCTACCCCGGTATTAAAGCCATCGCCTCTCATCTCGGTATCAGTCTTTACTCTCTGCCACGGGATAATGACGGGCCGCTGGTAAAACCGTTCGAAGAGATCTGCAAACTCGGTAATGTCGGAGCCATTTACCTCAATCCGACCCTGCAGAACCCGACCACTGCCACCATCAGCAAGAATCGTCGCGAAGCCATCGCCGATGTTTGTCTGCGTTACAGTATTCCGGTGATTGAAGACGAGGCCTACACCATGCTGGCGGAAGAAGCCCCGGTCAGTTTCAGTGAGCTGATACCGGATCTGAGCTGGTATATTACCGGAACCTCAAAATGCTTCGGTCCTGGCGTACGCTCGGCTTTTCTGCACACACCCGGTAAACGCAAAGGCCAGCGACTGGCTGCCGTCATGCGCGTACTGAATGTTATGTCGAGTCCACTGACCGATGCACTGGTCAGCCGGTGGATACTGGATGGCACAGCGGATCAGATGATTAAAAGTATCCGCCGCGAAGCCATTGCCCGCTTGCGCATAGCCGAACAGGAACTGGGAAAAAATAATATCCGCTCTGCCGATGGCGCTTTCCATCTATGGCTGCCACTGCCCAAACACTCCGACTGGAACCCTTCCGAACTGGCCGTTCATCTGCGCCAGCAGGGTGTCAGTGCAGTCTCCAGTGCTGCATTTTCCACTGACAATAATCCACCTGATGCGGTGCGTTTATGTTTCGGCGGGCCGATCGGACGTGAGCAATGGCAGGAAAATGTGCATCAGGTGGCTGAAATCATTGAACATCCGAGTTACCTGAGTACCGGTATGCATTAAAGCAATTAAGCAAAATCTGTTACGGTCGAATAATTCCGCTACAGAAACCGTTCTGACAAAACGCCGCTGCTGTCGCCAACAGCAGCGGCGTTTTTTGTATCTGAGTAAGGGCACAGTGCAAAGCCTGACGCAGTTCATTTCAATCAGCACAGCCAAAGGCTATAGTGCCGCCTCCGGTTCATTTCTGAATTGTTGATGGATACCTGCAAATGGAAGCGCTTTTATCGTTATTCGCCCTGTTGATTGTGGTGCTGTTTTTTACCGCACTGGTGCTTGGCAGTGTGGCTTTTTTTCGTGTCCGCAGTCTGCAGCAACAGCTGCAAAGTATGGAAAAGAAGTTTGATAAAGCATTGCGGCAGCTGATGCTGAATCAACAGCAGAAGCATACACAGACAAGCGACACTGAGCTTTCTGCAACTGAACCATTAACAACACCAGCAACTGCGCCATTAACAGCATCAAAACCACCAACAACAGCATCAGAAACAGCACCGGAAGCTGAAGCTGCTGCAGAGACTCAGCCTGAAGCGCAAGCCGTGCCATTCGCTGCAGCTGCATCAGCACCTGCCGCTTCCATTACCGAAGCTTCTTCCGTTACCGAAACCTCCTCAGCTCCCTCAGTAGCGACACCATCAGCAGCGAAGGAACCGGGTTTTATTGATCGCCTCAGCGATAATATGCGTAATCACTGGATGGTGTGGCTGGGCGGCATCTGTGTCGGTCTGGCCGGTATTTTTATGGTGCGCTATTCCATCGAACAGGGCCTGCTGGGGCCGCAGGCTCGTATTATTCTGTCGCTGCTGACCGGCACAGGTTTACACATGGGCGCAGAATGGCTGCGCCGCAATAAAGGCCAGAATCCGGTGTTTGCCGCTCTGGCCGGTGGTGCCAGCATTATTCTTTATGCAGCCTTATTTGCCGCCTTTAAATTATTACCCGGTGTGTCGCCAACGCTGATTTTCGCCGCTCTGGCACTGGTGTCCTTTGCTACCCTGGCACTGGCGCTGAGGCACGGTCCGGTGCTGGCAACTCTGGGCATGTTAGGCGGCTATATCGTGCCTTTGCTGGTGAATACCGGCTCAGGCAATATCGCCATGGCGCTGATTTATATAACCATACTCACAGCCTTTTCGTTGTGGCTTGTTGCCTATGTACAGAAGCGCTGGCTGTGGGCCGGCGTGATTGCCGGCAGCCTGTTATGGTGGCTGCTGAGTCTCGCAGCGTCGCCGGCAGATGGTGTGCGTTCTCTGTATTTGCTGGCGCTGGCGTATCTGTTCCTTGCTGTTCCGCGCTTTGACTGGTTACTGACTCAAAAAAGCGAGAAAGAAGACCAGCGCAGTTGGCTGCAGTATATGCAGCATTACATCCGCGAAAACGCAGACTGGCCTGCCCTTGCCGGGCTGGTGCTTATCGTTATCGCCCAGGCCATTACCCTGACTATAGAAGGCGTTGCTGACAGTCACTACTTTATTGTTCTGCTGTTACCGGCGCTGCTGCTTGGCGCAAACCGCCGCGCTGAACTAAATCCTCTGACGGCACTGCTGTTGCCACTCATTGTGCTCGCCACATTTGTCAGCTATCTCAGTGAGCAGCAGAATCAGCTGCTGTTTATCGCCCCGGATATTGCTGATCAATCCGCACTGGCAATACGCTTTATGTTGTTGGCGGTTCTGTATTGCAGTGTGTCTTTATGGCTTTTGCGCCGGCATGTGCGTTACCCGGCTTTCTGGAGCGGACTGGCGAGCGCCACACCGCTGCTGTTAATGGCAGCCGGCTACTATTTATTCAGTGCTTTTCACAGCGACTGGGCCTGGGGGCTTATTGCTGCATTATTAGGCCTGTTGTATTTATGGTTGACCCGCATCAGCAAAAACCTCAGTGATCTGGTTACTGTGGTTCTGATTACCGCCGCCCATGTGGGCTTTTCACTGGCAGCTGTAATTATGCTGGAAGAAGCGACTCTTACGCTGGCAGTGGCGGCACAACTGGTATCTATGGCTGCGTTACAAAGACATTATCAGCTTGCCTTTATGCCCTGGGTGATCCGCGCCGTACTGGCCATCGTCGTCTGTCGTATTACCTTTAACCCATGGCTGCTGAGCTATCCGCCGGGCAGCCACTGGTCGCTGTGGACCTTTGGTGGTTCAACCCTTTGCAGCGCCGCTGCAGCATGGATTCTGCGCGCTCCGGAATTCCGCAAAATGCAGGCCTGGCTACAGGGCGGTGCCATTCATCTGCTGGTATTAACTCTGGCAGCTGAAATCCGCTACTGGCTGTACGACGGCGATATTTTCCGCCAGCAATTCAGTTTTACCGAAGCCAGTCTCGACGTATTTATCTGGGGTACGGCTTCGCTGATTTATTTCTGGCGCGCCGGGCAAAGCCAGTACATGCAGAAGTTTTATCATATTGTCAGCCTGATTCATCTGGGTCTGGCCGGAGCGACTTATGCGCTGATCATACTGCTGCGAGATAACCCGCTGTGGACCCATAATTCCGCAATAAGCAGTGAGATCGGAATACTGCCGTTGTGGAACCTGTTACTGCTCAGCTACGGCATCCCAACACTGATCATGGCCGCCTGGTGGTATCTGCGTCGTGATCAATATCGCTACTACGCAGCCGCCGCCGCAGGTCTGAATGCGCTGCTGTTTATCTCGCTGGAAATCCGTCACCTCTGGCAACAGGGTGCAATGAGCCTGAACCAGCACACCAGTGACGGTGAACTTTATACCTACTCGGTAGTCTGGATGTTAATCGCCGCTGCGGTTATGACCGCCGCACAGAAACTGCAGCAACAAACCCTGTACCGTGCAGGTATGGCATTGCTGCTGGTCGTGGTCGCCAAACTGTTTTTAGTCGATATGTCAGGGCTCACGGGGCTTTGGCGGGTAGCATCTTTCATGGGGCTTGGTCTGGCACTGCTGGGGCTGGCATGGTTACATCAGCGCTTCGCACCTGCCCAAGGTGAAACCGGCCAGGATAAAGACGGTAAAGGTGAAACCGGTAAAAATGAAGCTGCGGTAAAATAGCCTGTTCATAACCTTTCACATGAGCTTCGAATGAGTGCAGTAAGAAAACTTTTTAACGTTTTAACCAACATGAAAGATATGCTGCACTTTTTTACACACCGGATCCTGACAGCGTTTGCCACCACTGCTGCTTTGCTGTCTTTTACCTGTACTTCTCCACTTGCTGCAGAAACGGACACAGATAAAACGCCTGCGGGGGGAATACAAAAAAGTGATTCTGCCGGCAACACAGCTGCGCACGAACAACAGCAGGAACAACAACACGAACGGCAGCAACACATAAGCGAATTCTCGGTGCTGCATCAGTATGCTCAAATCGCCTCAGATACCTATCTGCCAGATAATGAACTGGCAGCACAGCTCGAAAATCAGCAACAAACGCTTATTCACCAGTCACTGATTGCGGATCATCAGGTCAGCTATTTTCTCGCCGAAGCCAACGGCATTCAGACCATTGCCATTCGCGGTACTGCAAACCTGACCAATGTTATGGTCGACCTGAGTGTAAACCTGGAAGCCGATGAAGCCCTGGGAATAACCCTGCATAAAGGTTTTCGCTCGGCGGCATCTGCCGTCTATCAGGATGTAAAACCCTATCTGAAAACCGACAAACCATTGATTATTACCGGCCATAGTCTCGGTGGCGCTATCGCCGTAGTGTTGGCTATGTATTGCCAGCAGGATGGACATCCGGCGAGCCGGGTCATTACCTTTGGACAACCTAAGGTAACCAATGTCACCGGTGCCAATACCTACGCCGATATTCCTTTAACCCGTGTCGTTACCGAAAAAGACCTGGTGCCACTAGTGCCGCCACTGAGTCCTTTGCAGATTAAAAATATGGATATTTACTGGCATATCGGCAGTGAAATTATTCTGCTGAATGATCAGCAGTATTCACAGACTCAGGGGTTGAAAAGCATGCTGCGGGCAACGAAATCCATGACCGCAATACCGGGCGAAGAGAACCTGAATGCTCATAAAATTTCGACCTATATTGATCAGCTGAGCAACCTCAGAAATCAGGCTGAAGAAATTCCCTACCAGACCAATATTAATCTTTTCGGTTTCAGTCTGGACTGACGATTATTTTTCGTCCGGTTCATTAAGGTCATCGCCTGGCTTCTGCTGCAAGAATTTCTTACAGCTATCAATCTGATGAGCCAGCGTATTATCATTATGATAAAACGCACTGCAACGGCGGCACATCATCCGATGCATAAAGGCACTGCTTTTGAGAACAGCCGATCCTTCCTTTAACTGGCCTGATGTCAGCAGAAATATAAACTCCTGGCATTTCATCATGATAATGTCTCCCCATCAAACCAGCTTTGATTCAGACAGATATGAATCTGCTTACGGGCACGGCTCATTGACTGCCAGTAATCGCTCTTGCTGATATTAATAATTGTACAAATTTCCTCGGCATCGCATTCCATAAATTCTTTCATGGTGAATACCCGCGCTGGTTTTTCCGGCAACTTATTCACACAGATATCCAGCACCTTAAAAAATTGGCTGCTTTCTGTGTCCTCATCCGGCGCAGACCAGCGCGCTGGCGCAACGCCGGAATGCCAATGGCCTTTGCGGTCGAAAAGCAGTTCATCAAATTCATCACTGCTGATTTCATCCGCTAATGGCTGGCGGTAACGCTGGCGCAATCTGTCTTTCACTTTATTGCGCAGAATACCAAACAGGTAGGCACGGATATCATCGGGCTTTTTATTGCCGGTAAAAGTTACCAGGGCGGCAAAAGTTTCCTGAACGGCATCTTCCGCATCATCGGCAGACGACAGGTGCAGCTGAGCAAAGCGCAGCATAGGTGTGCGCCACTGGTGTACCCATTGCGAAATATCATGAGTGGTAATCAAGGGTTTTTCCGCTCCCTGCTCTTTCGGACTTCATTCCTGTTAATACCGATAACCATAGGCTGCTGCTGAGATGCTTCAGGTAATTATCTGCCGACCAGTTGCCGGAACCGTTGACCAGCACAGGCAATAACATAATGACCATCATCAACGGTACTTTAAAACCATAGCCGCTTTCTGTATCAATCTGATTCCAGCCATGCCAGCCCAGATCGAAGTGCACTGAGTACACAGCCACCCAGATAATAAACATAAGTCCTGCTGCAGATAACCTCGAAAAAATACCGAGCAGCAGCGCGACACCCAGAATCAGCTCGCCAAAGCCTGCTACAGCCCAGTTCAGATCGGCAGGCAGAAGACTGACAGGGAAAGGGAAATCCAGACCGGCAAACAATTCCGGGGCATTCAGTCCATCGCTGACTTTCACCCAACCGGCATGAATAAACTCCTGCGCCAGCCACAGACGCAGAATAAACACAGGCAATGGTGACAGGCTGTCAGTCAGCGGCCTGTTGTTTGAGAAATTCAATAAACTCATCGGTCATATCTCCATAAAAATGCGATTGCCAGGCAGAACTCTGAATAAATGCACACAACAAAGAGCGCCAGCTTTCATCGCCCAGTGTTTGTTTGACGTCGGGGAAATAGCCACCCAGCATCTGATCGGCGCCCAGATACACCAGATGCCGGTACAGGCGCATGCCGTTTTCACTGTACCCGGCGGGCACCTCGTCACTCAGACCACGGACATAATCGTAAAATGCAGAGGTCAGCAGGCCAGACTCTCCTGCGAGTGGGTCGGCGCTGTGGCATAGCCGGATGTCAGCCATAACAACTCCTGATTAATAGTTTGAATATCCGGTACATCGTTATCCCATTCCAGCAGTATGGGCAGCCCGTACTTTTTGTGCAGTTCCAGAGCTTTATCACGAACATGTGGTTCAGCAGGACGGCTGTGAGTATCAACATAAAGGCCGAAACGCGGGTCGTATTCATGACCGGCAACATGCATATAATTGACCCGGCTAAAATCGATACGCATCAGGTAATCATCCACAGTCTGCTGTTGGTGGTTTTTATAATTCACATCAATATTGTTCAGATCGAGCAGGATATTGCAGTCTGCATAGTCTGCGACCGCAGCCAGAAATTCAGCTTCCGGCATGTCACCGATATTGGTGTACCAAGTCGGGTTTTCGATGGCCATGCGCCGTCCGAGAATATCCTGAACCTCACGGATACGATCACCGATGCGGACAACCTCACGGGCAAAAAACGGTATTGGAAACAGATCATACAGCTGATGCGCATCGCCACTGGCGGCCAGATGGTCGGAGTAAAAAGGTGTTCCCAGTGTTTGCTGCAATACTCCCACCTGCTGCACGAATTCTGCATTGATGGGCGATGAGCCACCGAGATTGAGCGACACGCCGTGCAGATGCACAGCGCGCCCGGCGTCAATCAGTTGCAGCAGCGGAGCAGGATCGCGACGGATCCAGTTTTCGGCAATCACTTCAAAGAAGTCTGCCTGAACATCAGACATATCCCAGTCTGACATTTCTCTGCGGTAACCTAAGCCTGCCATGGTCAGTTCCTTACTTTTTGCTGCAGGAGCCTTCAGCTTTTGAACAAGAGCTGTCCTTCTTTGAACACGAACCATCGCCCTTATCGGCAGACGTTGTTTTCTTACCACAGGTACCGGCACCACAGCTGCGGTCTCCGGCCAGTGCCGAAGCAGAAAACGCAGCAGAAGAGATAACAGTCAAAGCCATAGCGGCAGCAGAACGGATATTCATGGAGCATTCCTCATATAAACAGTCAGATAGTCAGCACATCACGTGCTTATCTGTTCAGTCGTACTTGCTCATGGAATCCTGACAACTTTTTTTGAATTATTTAAAAACCAATTAATTTCAAACACTTAAGATCCAATTGACGAGACAAGAGGAGTGAAAAACCGCCGGTCAGGCACAAAAAAGCCCCCTGAATCTGAGTCCAGGGGGCTTAACGGTGACTGAATCCAGTCTGAAGAAAGTTACTCGCCGTTAAAGAACATAAGGCGGTTGTAATTATCGATAACGATCAGAGTCTTTTCATGCAACCGCAGTCCGGATGGGTAAGCCATTGTTCTGTCGGTACTCACATGCTCTTCTCCAATAACGTCTTCAACACCATCCTGGTTGTCATCATTAGCTGCAGTATTGGTGAAGCTATCCTGCCCTAAGACCACATCGGCAGCCTGACCATTTTCTGTTGGCCAGCTGTTCCAGATCAGTACGCGGTTATTATCTCCGTCGGTAACAAAGATCTGTTCACCATTAGAATAAATACCATCAAATGGATAATTCATCGTCTGCGCTGAAGGATCATCTTCCGAAGAATCCTGGTCAGCATCATTTGCATTATTACTGGCGAAATCAGGTTGCCCTAACACCAGATCTGCAGGTTCAAAGTTTTCCGTCGGGAAGGTGTTCCAGACCAACACCCGGTTATTCACAGCATCGATTACCAGCAATTTTTCTCCATCAGTCCAGGCACCAGCTGGAACAGATAATGTACGTGCTGAAGGCTGCGAATCAGTATCGCCATCCTGATTATCATCATTAGAATCACACAGATCGAAGCTGTTCTGCCCGAGCACTATGTCTGGCAGCGTTCCCGATTGCGTTGGCACCGTATGCCAGATCAGTACCCGGTTATGTCCGCTGTCTGTTACCACCAGTTTTCCTCCGGCAGCAGCCAGACCCTCCGGGCCACTTAGCCCCAGCGCCGAACAGTCTGCCGCGGGCTCTTCCTCAAAACTGCCGGTCCCCAGAATAATCCCTGTGTTCTCAGCTCCGGTAACCGGAATACTATCGAAAATCACTACACTGTTATCGCTATACAGGGGCACAATCATACGTCCGGCGGACACCGCCGGACTGCTGGGACCGGACAGCTGATAGTCCTGCAGGACATTTTCGCCGTCCCGGTACTGAATACTGTCAATATAGGTAGCGGCAACACCATCGGATTCGGGCAAGGTGGTGAAGCGAACCAGTTGACCGGCGCTGTAATCCCCTACCCACAATGAACCATCTTCAGCCACTAAGGGGTTAGCGTAGATATCGCTGAACAAATCAGTGCCCTCATCGTCCGTTGCCAATACGAAATCTGCACGCTGAAAGTTGCTGAAAATAACTGGTTCAAAAACGACTTCATCCCCGGGTTCGTTTTCATCATCAACGATGGGAGGGTTATCATTATCAGAGGAACCACCTCCACCACCGCCTCCGCAGGCAGTCAATGCAAGGCCACTGAAGCAACAGAAAATAAGATGTGATAAATGCAGATTTTTCATTCTTTATCCCTTTTAAAATTGTGTAATTCCATTCAGATCAGAATGCTTGTCAGCTGTTGATTATGCTCTGTGCAGATGCAGCGCTCGTCAAAAGATAACGGCACTATAAAAAGAAGAGACAGCAGTAGTTTTAATGCCAGTTAAATAACCGCTGGGGAATAACGTCAGCAATCTCAATAATTTGAATTATTTTTTTGGTTCATAAGAATGAGTTTTTATGCACTAACTGTACGTTCATCAGGACTGCAATGGGTATTCGTTAATAAATACCGTATTCGTAACCATTTTCGCCCAAACTTAAAAATGGCGCATAAAACCCAGATCAAACGTACCAAAAAATACACAGGAAAACTTAGAAAAGTGTCGGACATAAGACCTGAGAAGAATCACTCTTCAGACAGACCAGCAACCGCTTATAAGATTATTGCGACTTCAGCCGCAGCGCTTCCACCACTTTACGGAACGCAGGCGATGGATCACGGCGATTAGGATAGTAGAGATGGTATCCCGGGAAATGCGGGCACCATTCATCCAGCACCTGCATCAGTGAGCCATTGGCGATATGCGGGCCCAACATATCCGCAGGCAGATAGCCGATCCCGTTACCCTGCAAGGCCGCTTTCAGAATCAGCGAGCTGGTATTGAACACCAGTTGCCCGGGTACTTTGACATTAATCTCACGACCATCCTTTTCGAATTCCCAGGTATACAGGCCGCCAAAACTCGGCAGGCGGAAATTGATGCAGTTATGTTGCACCAGATCTTCTGGTTCCTGCGGTACACCATGTTCAGCAAAATACTCTGGCGAGGAAAACACCAGCATACGTAACGGTGGCATCAGTGGCACGGCGATCATATCCTGATCCAGATGTTCACCGAGACGTACACCAGCGTCTAGACGCTGGCCAACGATATCCGTCAGGCCGTTGTCGACGCGCAGTTCAATATTGATATCCGGATAGTCCTTCATCAGCTGACTCAGACGCGGCCAGATGGTGAACTCAGCCGCGTGATCACTGCAGGCAATGCGCACAGTACCGGCCGGTTTATCGCGCAGCTCCGTCAGCGCTGCGAGTTCGGCGTCGATGTCTTCAAATAGCGGGGCTACGGTCTGCAGCAGACGATCACCGGCTTCTGTCGGCGACACGCTGCGCGTGGTGCGGGTCAGCAGGCGAATGCCTAAACGGGATTCGAGGGCACGGATAGTATGGCTCAGAGCTGATTGTGATACCCCCATCTGAGCCGCCGCGCGGGTGAAACTGCGCTCGCGCGCCACCGCGATAAACGCCTGCAGTTCGTGATAGTTGTCGCGCGCCATTGTCAGTTACTCCACCAGTCATTTCACCAGGTACCCCAGAGAATGCGGACAGATGGGCACACGCTGCATTGTTCCAGCAGTTCCATTCATTAACTATACGAATAAACCGCATACACTAAGCTATTTCACTCATTAATCTCTTCCGCCATCCGGCAGATGTCAATTCTGACCTGCGCACTGCGGAAAAGCGCTGGGGATTTATTGCAGCTTACTGACCTTTTACTAACCTTTAAGTCTCAACCTTCGAATTTACCAGCGATCAAAACCAAAACGGAGACGCAGGGATGAAATTACGTATGACCTTAGGGATGAAACTCTCTGCCGGGTTTGTTCTTGTCGTACTGCTGCTGGCTATATCCAGCACCAATTCTGTCATCAGTCTGAGCGGTGCCAGTGATGGCTTCAGCCATTACCGCACTCTGGCACGTGACACCAACCTGGCCGGACGGGTACAGGCCAACCTGGTGCTTGCCCGTCTGGAAATGAAGAACTACCTGCTCAGCAGTGGTGAACGCGGTCTGGATAAGTACACAGAACGGTTTGCCGCAGTCAACGAGCTGTTTGCCCAGGCCCAGGCAGAGATCAAAAAGCCAGAACGGGTAAAGCTTGTACAGGAAACTGCGCCACTGCTGCAGGAATACCAGGCAACATTTAATGACGTCCGCAGCCTGATGGAGCAGGAAAAGACTACCTATTACGGTGATCTCACCGGTTTGGGCAACGCTATGCTGCAAACCTTAGAGCAGGCGCACAAACAAACCACTTCAGTGGAAGATGAAAAACTGCTGGGCAATCTGACCTCCGCCCTGCTGCTGGCCAGACTGAATATCGTAAAATGGTACGACCAGCACAAGGCCAGTGACATCGAAACCAGTGAGCGTCTGCTGCGTGAAGAGATTCCACAACAGGTGGAAGGGCTGCGCGCCAGTACCGTCTCGGTGCAGCTGGATATCACTCTGGCGACCTTTATGAAACAACGCACGGACTACCTCAGCGGGCTGGAGAAACTGAAGAAGCTGGTTGCTGATCGTGATGAAAAAGTCCTGCGTACGCTGGACGTTATCGGCCCGGTGATTGCCGACAAACTGGAAGCCATCAAACTGTCTGTTATGGATGACCAGAATGAACTCGGCCCGAGACTGCAGAGTGAAAACAGCACCTCCACCAGGGTTCTGCTGCTGGTATCAGCCATTGCCATTGCGGTTGCGGTATTCGCTTCCATCGCGCTGACCCGCCACATCACCAGTCGTCTGAACAAAGCGAAAAACCTGGCCAATACGCTGGCCTCTGGCCAGCTCAACGTGAAGTCCACCGATCAGGGCCATGATGAGATCAGCGAACTGTTCACGGCACTGAATAATATGGCCGGCAATCTGCGTGACATGGTGCGCGATATTCTTGGCGCCAGTAACGAAATCGGCCAGTCGGCCGGCAACCTGATGACGCTGACTGAACGCAGCCGTCTTGGCGCTCAGGAACAACAGTCAGAAACCGATCAGGTGGCCACTGCAGTCAATGAAATGGCAGCCACTGCCCATGAGGTATCCGCCAGCGTGACTCAGGTAGCGGAAGCTTCGGAAAAAGCCGAAGGTCAGGTACAACAAGGGCAGAACGTTGTGGTTCAGACGCAGAATAATATTCATCTGCTGGCCAGCAGCGTGAAAGATACCGCCCGTGAAATCGATGAGCTGCGCAATGAAACCATCAGTATCGGGCGTATTCTGGATGTGATCCGTGGTATTGCCGAACAGACCAACCTGCTGGCTCTCAACGCCGCCATCGAAGCGGCCCGTGCCGGTGATCAGGGCCGGGGGTTTGCGGTTGTCTCCGATGAAGTCCGCTCTCTGGCGCAGCGTACCCAGGAATCCACGTCAGAAATTCAGGCTCTGATCGAGCGTCTGCAAAACGGTGCCAATCAGGCAGTGGCTTCCATGGAAAAAGGTGAAGAGCTGACCAACGCCTGCGTATCTCTGTCTGATGATGCAAACAGCGCTCTGCAGGACATCAACCAATCGGTTGCTGTGATGTATTCAATGGCGACTCAGATTGCCACAGCGGCGGAAGAGCAAAGCCAGGTTTCCGAACAGATCAATCAGAGTGTGATCAAGGTGCGCGATATCAGCGCAGACAGCCTGTCCTCCGCGGATGACAGTGCCGCCTCCAGCAATCAGCTGTCCGGGCTGGCCAACTCACTGCAGAAACTGGTTGGTCGTTTCTCACTGAGCTGAGCCATCAGGCAGGTATCCGCACATCGCGGATACCGCCTCCGTCCCCTTTCCTCGCGTCCGCCTCCCCATACCCTCAGCATTACTTTTCAGAATGCCCACATCGTCAGCTGTCCGGCCTGTAACTTGACCCGGATCATTTAGTTGTATATACAACCATTATGAAATTATCTTACGATCACAATCATTCTCTGGGTTACCTCACCGGTCTCGCCAGCCGCCTGTTCAACAACCTGATCGCCCGGCGTTTCCGTGAAGCCGGTATTGATCTGACCGCAGAACAATGGGGTGTGGTGATGCTGCTGAGCAAAGGCGAAGCAACCACACAGAAGCAACTGAGCGAGCAACTGTATCTGGAAAAATCCAGTGTCAGCCGCCTGCTCGACGGACTGGAAAAGAAAGGCTGGCTTGAACGACAGCCAGACCCGGAAGACAGCCGGCGCAAGCGCGTAATTCCGACTGAAAGAGCACTGGCAGAAGCCAGCCGCTGTTCGGCTATCGCGAATGCGGTGCTCAGCGACGTTCAGCAGGGCATCGCTGCAGACGACCTGGAACAGGGACAGTCTGTGCTCAATCAGGTGATTGGTAATCTGCGCGATCTGAATGGCTGACGCCTGAGATCGCATCACAATTTTATGGTGTGGCCGTTTTACAGCGTTTTAATCCGCCCGCGAAACCGCCACGGAATGACAACCAGCAATGGTGGAGGTAACAATGACAAAACGTAATGCTCTGATCACAGGCGGCGCCCGTGGTATTGGCGCGGCAACCGCAAAAGCACTGGCCGCAGACGGTCACCGTGTTTTTATTAACTACGTAAACAGCGCTCAGGTAGCGGCTGATCTGGCAGCAGAAATCACCGCTGCCGGCGGCGAAGCCTATCCGCTGCAGGCCGACGTGCGTGATGACAGTCAGCTGGAAGCCATGTTCGCCAAAGTCGCGGAATTCGGTGGTGTGGATATTCTGGTGTCCAACGCCAATATGAACTTCACGCCAAAGCCGTTCATGGAACAGAGCTGGGATGAGTTCGCGCAGAAACTGAATGATGAATTGCACGCCTCTTATGCCTCGGCAAAACTGGCCACCGCTCAGATGGCGGAGAAGAAATACGGTCGCCTGGTGTTTATTTCCAGCACCCTGTCCGAAAGCCCTGCGCCTATGTTTATCGCTCACGGTTCCGCCAAAGGCGCGCTGGACAGCTTCAATAAATACCTGGCGCAGGAACTGGGCCCAATCGGCATTACTTCCAATATCGTTGCCCCAGGCATGGTGGAAACCGACGCCACTAAAGACGCGCCACAGGAGTTCAAGAACATGATTATTCAGTTCACTCCAACTCAGCGTCTGGCGCAGCCGGAAGACGTCGCCAGCACCATCCGCTTCCTGGTAAGTGAAGCTGCCGGTCATGTAACCGGTACTTATACTCCGGTATGTGGCGGTGCCTACCTGCCATAAGCCTGGCTTCAGCCATAAAAAAAACCGGCCATTTGGGCCGGTTTTTTTGTTTTTCTGAAAGTCCGCTCGCTGTTAAAAGTCCACTTCGTTCAGGGCAAAGCTGTTGTCGAGCATGGAGACCGCCGACTGCCACTGTGACTCCTGCTCTTCCGGATAGGAAATGGTGAAGGTCACCAGAGTTTCGCCGGCGAGAATGCTTTTGCTGTAAAACACTTTGTCACCCTCGGTGTAGCCGGATACCCGGAACCAGTTTTCACCCAGTTCTTTGTCCGTCACCAGGCGCGAGTGATTGCCGTACAGATCATCTTTGGCAGCACGCTGATAGAGTTCATCCAGCTGCTCTTCATTTAACAGGTTGGCGCCGTACACCTGCACCCGGACTTTGCCATCAGCAGAGGTAAACGTCTGGCCATCACCATTAAACGACTCGCCCTGCGGGTGCAGCGTCTGTGGATAATTCAGCGTAAAACCATAGCGGATATTGTTGTACACATGATCCTGCGCATGTTGATCGCCCGCTGTCAGAGATGCCATCAAATTGTGTGGCGCGATACTGGCGCCCACAACGTCCTGTGATAACAGTGCCGACGGCGATGAATTACCGGTCAGCGCCAGCGCTCCCATGCCACACAGCACACCGGCACAGAAAGTAATCACAGGGACAGTTTTGGTTTTCATAGCGCCTCCCGGCAAAGATTCAGCGGATGATGGATGAGTGCCTGATGGAGTTACATTGTAAACCCGTCAGCCCGGTTCCTTTCTTGGATGCATGTCACATTCTTTGGGGAACCCATGCACAGTGTGAAACGAAGACAGTCTCAGGACCCTGTCGTTCCTCAACTTTTACTCAGGTTAACGGGTAGTGGTGAAAATCCGGTGAAAATGTTCAGCAAAATCCGAATCAGGCGGGCAACAGCAGAGTGAAGCAGGTAATGCCGTTGGCCGAAGTGACGCTGATGTCACCACCGTGGGCTTTTACCACAGAGCGGGCAATGGCCAGCCCCAGTCCGGCACCTTCGGAATGACGCTGACGGGAGGGATCAACGCGGTAAAAACGGTCGAAGAGTTTATCCAGATGTTCAGCGGCGATAGTGTCGCCCGGGTTGCTGACATGAATGGCGATGTATTTCCCCTGAGTCTGCAGACTGACGCGGATGTACTGCCCATCCGGTGTATGGCGCAGTGCATTGGATAACAGATTGGAAATCGCCCGGCGCAGCAGTGAGCGGTCGCCATGCACCTGCGGCACATCACCATCGAGCTGCAGGGAAATCAGTTTCTCTGCTGCCAGCACTTCAAAGAATTCAAACAGCTGCTCAATTTCAGCGCGAACATTGAGCGCTTCCGCTTCCGGTTTAATCAGCTGGTTATCGCTTTTCGCCAGCCACAGCATATCCGCCACCATTTTGCTCAGACGCTCCAGTTCTTCCAGCGCGGAATACAGAGCCTCCTGATATTCACCATCGTTGCGCGGCTTGCTGATGGTCACCTGAATCTGTGTCATCAGGCTGGTCAGCGGCGTGCGCAGCTCGTGGGCAATATCCGAGGAGAAATGCGACAACTGATCAAAACCCTGCTGCAGGCGGGCCAGCATGGTATTGAACGATGCCGCCAGTTCGCGCAGCTCGGCCGGCAGGGTTTGTGGATCAATACGCACATCCAGCCGGTGCGCCTGAATCTCGCCCATGCTGCGGCTTAAGCCGCGCAGCGGCAGATGCCCCTGATACACAGCAAAGGCGGCAGCCAGCAGAGTCAGCACCCCTGTGGCCGCCATAATCAACCACAGACTTTCGCGGAAGCTTTGCAGAAACTGCAGGTGGAATTCCATATTAATGGCAACCGTCAGGCGGTAGCGGGCTGTGGATGTCTGCACCTCTGTGACCACACCACGCAGGGTCTGCCCGCTCCGCTGCCAGGTGCTTAAGGTGTCCGGGCGGATATCCTGCACCACGGCTGAGGATGCATCCGCCAGCGGAGCAGCATCCGCAGGGTCTTTACTGCTGAGCAACAGCCCGCTGGCGTCACGAATCTCAAAGCGGGTGCCATGGTGCCCGGCCACCAGCGCCGGCAGTTCATTGCTGAGATACGCGGTGTCGGCACCGCGCTGCTCCAGCACATCGTGAATTACATGCACAATGGCTTTGATTTCACCGGCGTCCTGCTGAGCAAAATGATGCTCAATCGACCGCATGATCAGCCCGGCCATGACCAGCAGACCGATACCCACAGCGATACTGACAAACAGCAGCACGCGCAGGGTGAGCGACAGTGGCTGGCGCTTACTCATCATTGGCTTCCGCATCCAGTTTGTAGCCCATGCCGCGTACGGTATGAATCAGTTTGGGTTCAAAGCCGTCATCAATTTTGGCGCGCAGGCGCCGGATCGCCACATCGATCACATTGGTGTCGGAATCAAAATTCATATCCCACACCTGTGAGGCGATCAGCGAGCGGGTCAGCACTTCGCCCTCACGGCGCACCAACAATTCTAGCAGAGCAAATTCCTTCTGACTGAGCTGAATTTTTTTGCCGTCGCGGGTCGCCCGGCGTTTGGGCATATCCAGCATAAGATCCGCCACACTGAGCTGGTCTGACTGTACCGGCACCGAACCACGACGCAACAAAGTACGCACCCGCGCCAGCAGTTCAGCAAAGGCAAAGGGCTTCACCAGATAATCATCGGCCCCAAGTTCCAGACCTTTGACCCGGTCTTCGACACTGTCGCGGGCAGTCAGAAACAGCACCGGCGTCTGCCGTGCGGCCTCGCGCAGGGACTGCAGAATGCGCCAGCCATCCACATCCGGCAGCATCACATCGAGCACGATCAGATCAAAATCCTCGGTCATGGCCAGATGGTGACCGTCCAGCCCGTTACGCGCCAGACTGACCTGAAAGCCGGCCTCTGTCAGACCCTGTTGCAGGTAATTCCCGGTTTTATGTTCGTCTTCCACCACCAGCAGGCGCATCGTCTATACCTCTGTTAACAGCCGCATTATGGCTGATGACAGCCGTCACACAAATGACCGCTGGATTACGCTTTTGTAATGTTCGGGTCATGCCGGTGTCAGGCAGGCCGCTTTACCCTGAGGGTAAGATACCGATATTGATGGAGTCATTGCGATGAGCAAACACCTTGAGCTGCCGCTGCTGAAGCGGCGGCGCTTTGTCCAGGGACTGGCCGCCGGCGGCATTCTGGCGGCACTTCCGGGCCTCAGCCGGGCCGCTGCTGCAGAGTCAGCTTTACACGGCACAGCACCGGTTCTGAGTGGCAGAACCATTGATCTGGTGGTTGAAGAAACTCTGGTCAACTTCACCGGCAATGTGCGCCGCGCCACCAGCATCAACGGCTCCATTCCGGCACCGACCATCCGTCTGCGCGAAGGCGATACGGTGACCATCCGCGTCACCAACCGTATGTCCGTGCCGACGTCGATTCACTGGCACGGCATTATCCTGCCGCACAATATGGACGGTGTTCCGGGTCTGAGTTTCCGAGGCATCGCCCCCGGTGAGACCTTTGTTTACAGCTTCACGCTGCAGCAGACCGGCACCTACTGGTATCACTCTCACACCGGTTTTCAGGAAATGACCGGCATGTACGGCGCACTGATTATCGAGCCTCGTGACGGCAAAAACATCGAAGCCGACCGTGCCCACGTGGTCCAGCTCAGTGACTGGACCGACGACGACCCGATGGCGGTGTTTGCCCGTCTGAAAACCCAGAGCGATGTGTACAACTACAACCAGCCAACTGCTGGTCAGTTCTTTGAAGACGTCTCTGCGCTGGGCTTTACCAGCGCCCTGCAGAAACGCCGCATGTGGAATCAGATGCGCATGAACCCAACGGATCTGGCCGATGTCTCCGCCAGCGTGCTGACCTATCTGATGAATGGCACGACACCGGCAGGCAACTGGACCGGCCTGTTCAAACGTGGCGAATCCGTGCGCCTGCATTTTATTAATGCAGCCAGTAACTCTTTCTATGATGTGCGCATTCCCGGTCTGCGCATGACCGTGGTGGAAGCCGATGGCCAGGCGGTTGAACCTGTCACTGTGGATGAATTCCGCTTTGGTCCGGGTGAGACTTACGATGTGATCGTACGCCCGACCGATGATGCCCACACCATTTTTGCCCAGAGCATGGACCGTTCCGGTTATGCCCGCGGCACCTTGGCCGTCGCTCAGGGCTTAACTGCTGCGGTACCGGATACGGACCCGGTGGAATGGCTCGGCATGCAGGACATGATGGGTAATATGCACGGTGATCACGGCAGCATGCAGGGTATGGCCGGCATGGGCGATATGCCCGACCATTCTCAGATGGATCATTCCCAAATGGACCATTCACAGATGAAGCATGACGGACACATGAACGGCATGCCGATGAATCCTCTGGCAAAACCATCACAGAACGTACGCCACGCCAGCAGCGAGCGCGGTGGCAAGGTCGATATGCTGGTCGATACGCCACGCACCAACCTGGACGACCCCGGCGTTGGCCTGCGCGGCCTCAGCCAGAAAGGTCGCCGCCCGGCTGGCCATAAAGTTCTGACCCATTCTGACCTGAGATCCCGTGATGGCGTGCTGAACGACAAGCGCGTACCCGGCCGTGAAATCGAACTGCATCTGACCGGCAATATGGAGCGCTACTCCTGGTCGTTTGATGGCGTTGAATTCGGCGACAGCACACCAGTGGCAATGAAACGCGGTGAACGGGTGCGCGTTATTCTGCAGAACGACACCATGATGACCCACCCCATGCACCTGCATGGCATGTGGAGTGACCTGGAAGCACCGTCCGGTGAACTGCTGGCGCGCCGCCACACCATTCAGGTTCAGCCTGCGCAGCGCATCAGTTTTCTGACCACCCCGGAAGAAGTGGGGCGCTGGGCATGGCACTGCCATCTGGCCTTCCACATGGATGCCGGTATGTTCCGCGAGGTAGCTGTCGTATGAAAAACGTAATCAAAGGCTCCCCATCTCTGCTGACCACCGTGCTGCTGGTTCCGGCGTTAAGCGCGGCGATCGTCACTCAGAACGCACAGGCTGAAGAGAGCGCTGGCACTATGCAGGACATGCCAATGCATCAGGGCATGGACCACAGTATGCACCAGGGTATGGACCATGAGATGCATCAGAACATGGATCACAGCATGCATAAGGGGATGCACGGCGAGCAAACAGCCAGCGCTCCTGTGGTAAGCAACGACCGTGATCCTCACGCCTATTCCGATGGCTTAACCCTGAGCAAAGGCCCTTACGCCCTGCCCGGCCCGCGCCAGATGAAAATGGCAGACGAGCACCGTTTCTGGTCAGTGATCGGTGACCGTCTGGAATACGAACCGGATGATGATCGCGGCGCTTACGATCTGACGGCCTGGTACGGCACCACCTGGAACCGTCTGCAGGTGAATGCCGAAGGTGAATTTGCCGATGGTTCGCTGGAAGAAGCAGAAACCGAAGTGCTGTGGAACCACGCACTGACCGGCTACTTTGATACCCTGCTGGGTGCCAGATTCGATACCTATAACGGCGATGAAGGCGACGACCGTCAGTGGTTAGCGCTGGGCATTCAGGGGCTTGCACCTTACTGGTTCGAAACCAGCCTGACCTTCTACCTTGGTGACGAAGGCCGCAGCGCGTTGTCCGGCGAAGCTGAATACGATCTGCTGTTTACCCAGCGTCTGGTGTTGCAGACCCGCGCGGCATTAACTGCTTATGGCAAAGATGATGAAGAAAATGGCTTATACGCTGGCTTTACCGATGGTGCCTTAGGTCTGCGTCTGCGTTATGAAATCAGCCGCCAGTTTGCCCCCTATATTGGTGTTGAATGGACCAGAGCTTTTGGCAAAACCGCCGATATGGCTGACGATGCCGGTGCGCCGGTCACCGACACTCATTATCTGGCCGGAATTAAATTCTGGTTCTGAACTGCGTACCTGCAGCGGTCTGTTGCCGCTGTGGATAAAAGGATACTGAATGATGAAAGTGTTACTTGTTTCGGCTCTGCTCGCTCTTTCTCCCCTTGCTGCCCTGTCACCACGGGCAGCAGCCACCGAATTAACGGTGTTTAAAAGTCCGACCTGTGGCTGCTGCGGCGACTGGATCGACCATATGAAAGCCAATGGTTTTGACTCCCATGTTGAGCATCCGCAAAACCTGGCCGCGGTAAAGCAGCAGCTTGGCATCGGCCCGCAACTGCGTTCCTGCCATACCTCGGTTTCACAGGCAGGCTTTGTGTTTGAAGGTCATGTGCCGGCGAAATACGTACGGCAGTTTCTCGCTGCACCACCTCAGGGAGCCATCGGTCTGAGCGTACCGGCGATGCCGGTGGGCAGTCCGGGCATGGAAATGGGCGATAAATTTATGCCGTATCAGGTACTGCTGTTAAAGCAGGACGGCAACACCGAAGTGTATGCCAGCATCGACAGCCCTCAGGATCAGGTGACACAGCGCCACATGGATCACAGCAACATGGATCACGGCAATATGAATCACAGCATTAACCAGAATGCCGTGAACCATAACGGCATGAATCATGAGCAGATGCCACACCACTGATCGCCGGTTTACCCACCCTTAAATAACCCGGGCCAGTCCCGGGCTCCTGCAGAAATATGTCCCTGTGTTCAGCGGTACGCCGCTGACTGTTTGCCGTAATCACCGCGCTGATTACGGCTTTTTTATCGCCCAGTAAAGGCAGTGCCCAGAACGGCTGGACCTGGGTCTGAGATCCGTGGCAGTGCCGGTATTCTCCGGCAGTAACGAGCTGCTCGGGGCCATCAACATCAGCACCAATGCGGCGCGGGTCAGCATGGATACACTGATGAACCGCTATCTGCCCAAACTGCTGGACAGTGCCGCCGCGATTCACCGTGCGGTGCGGTGAAAGGATTCACGAACTAATAGTCCCAGTGCAGGCCAGTTTCAAAGCGGTTCTGTGAGTAGTCAGCAACATCCAGATTGGAATGGTAGATATCATGTCCGGCCTCAACCGTCAGTCGGAAACCGACTGAAAGGGGCCATTCAACGGAGCTCGACAAACGCCAGCGCATATCCTGCCGGGCTTCGCCGAGCGATACCCGCTCCTGCTGGTACTCCCGGTACTCGGTTTTCAGAGTTAAAAACCAGAACCATGAGCCAACCGCCTGCTTCCATCTGAGGCGCGATAAAAACGCATCATAACTATAGAGATCTGCTTTGGCGTTTTCCCGCTTGATGCCTCCCTGCAAAGAAAGATACCGATCGGTTTTATCCATCAGCCAGTAAAGAGTACTGCGTACACGCACTTGCTGGCTGTCCCGGTCGGGATAATCATTGAATTGCTTATCACTGATATCGCCCTGCAGGCGCAGGTACCAGCGTGGGGAAATCAGGTATCCAAAAGCTGGGCTTACGCGGCGCAGCTGCAGAAAATCACGCCCGTCCACATGAGCGTCCGCCGCAAGTAATGCCAGCTCTGGAGACCAGACGCCTCTTCGGCTGAGGCGGATAAATCCACTCTGAATATCACTGTCATACCCAGTGATATCCTGCCACTGCGAGCGACTATGATCGAATCGCCCCTGAACACGCCAACGTTCACTCAACATAGTATCAGCACCGATATAGCCTGAGAATTTCTGTCCCCAGGCCGCCTGAGTCGTGGCGTCGGTCAGTTCAGGATCCGGCAATACACTACTGTCATACTGAGCACTGAGCTGAACACCTGCACTGATTCCAGCCTGGACAGAGAACGCAGAAAGGGCTGCCCACAAAGTGGCAGCCCGGAGTATTACACGACCTGAGGTCAAGCAATCAGCCCTTTTGAAGGATCAGTCTCAGTCGTCGCTGTCGCTTTCGTCATCATCGTCCTCATGGTCTTCGTAGCGGTCGTCTTCTCCTGCTTCTGTTGCAGTAATCATAGACCCGTCATAGCTACCTTCCACCTCAAGATAGGTACCGACAGACAGAGCCGAAAGATCCACAGCTATGATGGCACTCATATCCACAGTGATTCCCAACAGAGTGATCGTGGCAGCAGCAACATCTACACTACCCACACGCGCAGTTACCTGAACTTCCCGATCATCTTCATCCCTTTCCAGTCGCAGGGCGCGCAGGCTGCCATCCGCTTCTTCGGTCAGACGCAGCTCAACATAATCACCGACGGCAACATTACTCAGATTAAAATACGTGATGTCGTCCCGTTCATCACGGATACGGGTGCGCGTATCAACACTGGCACTGACCCCCATAACACTCACCGTATCTGCACCGACGGACGTTACCGGGCCTTCCAGTTCCAGTTTTACCAACGCTTCATATTCAATTTCTTCCGCCAGCATGGAGCCATCTGCTCCTACCTGCCCCTCGACTCTGACGAAGGTATTAACAACCAAATCAGCTGAACTGCCATGTTCAAATTCCGTAGCCGTGTTGTAACGAACAGTCATGCCAGCAACCGTTATGCTGCCATCACCAAGTGCAGTGATATATCCGCTGAGTTTGACCTCACCCTCATGATCAGCGAAATCATGCTCATCTTCGGCCTCAATTTTGGCGGCGTCCAACACGGCTCCGGACACGCCGCCCTCCACCTCAACCAGCAGGTCATTCGCTAATGCAGCGCCTTCGAGATCCAGCTCAATAACATTGGCATAGCTGATCTGCTGACTACCGATAGTGAAAGTCTGAGCGCCTTCATCCAGCGAACTGATGCGTCCGCGCAACTCTGCTTCTCCGCTGTCATCAGCCTTGATGAAGGTGGCACGGATCTGACCATTACCATCACTGAAACCACTCACTTCCACACCACTACCATCGCTTATCGTAGCGGCCGTAATCCCTTCAAAAACAGTCATGCCATCAAACACGACGCCCTGCCCCAATACCGTGAAAGTTCCTGCCAGGGCATCGAGCGATGCGACCGGCCCCTCAACTTCCACATCATAGATAATATTGAGCGCGACACCTTCCACGCCGTTGTCAGAGCCAATGATGGTAACCACCTGACCAACATGCAGGTCACTTTCAGAACCGGCCGCATCATCAATACTGAAATCAGCAGCAGTGCTTTCGTAATGAACACCATTCACTATCACACTGCCAAAACCATCCACCGTTCCCTGGACTGTGCGGTTTACCGGGGTCTGTTCATCTCCTGCAGGGGATGATCCTGAATCAGAACTACTGCCGCTATTACTGCAGCCAGCCAGCAGAATGGCTGAAGAAAGAAGGGCCAGTGGCATTTTATTTAACTTATTCATTGCATCACCTCATCGGGTCAATGGCCTGCCATTGGCGGCAGGCTTTGGCTCATGGGCATTGACTGCCCTTTGAGGTGTATAACGATGACGGAATATTTTTATTCCATTATTTTTCTGTTTTTTTATTCAGTTGCAGCAGACCGTATCCGAATATGGCGTCATGCCCGCGTTCACCCAGATCTGTGGTCAGGCTGCGCAGCTCTTCAGGCGTCTGCTCTGTCTGGGCCAGTGCCGCAGTCACAAATGCCGCAGCCAGCGAGGTTCCACTCATGCTGCGCATCTGGTCAGAAGCCCCATCGGCTACCTCTACATCAACCCCCGGAGCAGCAAAGTCCAGATGCTTCCCCTGCACCGCCAAAGGGTAAATATTCTGCTGGCGATCAACTGCGGTGACCGCCAGCACGTGTGGATAAGCGGCAGGATAACGCGGGAACGCAGCCGCTCCGTCATTACCGGACGAAGCGACTAACGCGATGCCCCGGTCAGCGATACGCTGCAGTGCCATTTCCAGGATACGGTTCGGAGGGCCGGATAAAGACAGGTTTATCACCGCGACCTGCTGACTGACCAGCCAGTTGAGTCCGGTAATCATTTCCCGGGCAGAGGCGACAACCAATCCCCGGGGTGAACGGGCAAACACAGCAGCATTGACGATGCGGGCTTCGGACAATACGCCACAGGCACCCCCCATCACAGATGCCATAGCTGTACCATGGCCTGTATCCGCGTGCAGATGATCCGGATAAAAAGACCGCTCGTGAACAGCAACCCCACTGAAGCATGGATGATTGAGCTCGATGGATGAATCCATCATACCTATCACAGACGATGCAGGATGTTGACTGGTTATACCCAGCATGGTCATCAAACGGCTCACCGGCTCCGGACTTGCTGTTACCACTGGCGGGGCATCATCGAGGAGGTACAGATGATTGGAGTCATTCTGATACTCCGCAGCCTGGTCGGCATCGGCAAACGTTACCAGCACAGCGTCCAGTTCAGATAAAGGCTCACTGCTGATGATCTCCGCACCATTCTGCTGTAACTGTTGGAGCTCAGCCTCTGACAGCAGAGCGATGTACTCGTCGGGGATAACAAAGCTTTCGAGATCTTCCAGCTGTTCCTCAATCTGCCACAGATCCTGCAAGCGCTCCGTTTCTCGCTCAATCAGTTCTTCGTTGTAGCGCTGCAGATCCTCCAGCTGATCTTCGAGGCGGTCTTCAAGATCATCTTCCAGCTCATCTTCATAGTCGTCATGATCCTCCAGCATATCCTCAAGTTCATCTTCGAATTCATCTTCCAGCTCTTCGCTTTCCTCCAGTTCATCTTCCATTTCGTCCTCAAGCTCATCCTCCAGCTCCTCTTCGCTCACGGAGGCGGCATTATCGACATCATCATCCGCCCGCGCTGACGCCGGTGTCATGAACAGGTGAGCAGCCAATAATGTGGTGAGCCAAAAGCGAATGGTCATAGTAAGTTGAATCCCGGAAGTTCTCTGTCTTCACTATAACGAACAAACACAGATTTTATTTCCGGATGGGGGAATAAATTTCAGTCGCTATCGTTAAGGACAGTATGAACAACCAAGAACAGGCATTCCGCGAGGCGTTACTCGCTGTTCTGCCGCGCCTGAGACGTTACTGTTATGTGCTGACTAATAACCGCCATGACGCTGACGACCTGTTGCAGGCTGCGGCTGAAAAGGCGCTGCTGCGCTGGCAGCAATTCCAGCCCGGCAGTCAGTTTGACCGCTGGATTTACCGCCTGTGCCGTAACCATTGGATAGATACTATGCGCACCTCCGCACCGACTGAAGAACTGCAGGACGAGCACACAGACAGCTCATCATGGCCATCAGCAGAGCAATTGGCAGAGACCGGACAACTGTTACAGCAGGCACGGAAAAGGATGGGTCTGCTCAGTGAAAACCTGCGCATGGTTCTGTATCTGGTTGCCGTTGAAGGACGCAGCTATCAGGAAGCGGCAGAGATTCTTAATGTGCCCACAGGCACAGTAATGAGCCGTCTGGCCCGTGCCAGAGCACAGATATGTCAGCAGAACAACGAGATGAAGGAGGCATCAGAATGACGCAGATTACCCAGTCAGAGCTATCCGCCTACCTCGACGATGAGCTGGCAGAAGACAAACAGCACAAAGTACATGAGGCATTGCAGAACTCCGAACCGCTACGCCAGCAGCTGGAGGAACTGCGCCTCGCCAATCAGGCTGCTCAGGAATGGTTCAGTGATATCGATGAGTCTCCTCTGCCTTCGGGCCTGGAACAGATGATCCGCTCAGCACCTATGCCGGTTCACGCAGAAACGAACGTCGTGACACTCCCATCAGTAAAGCGAAAAGTATTCCGCCCCGTGTATGGCATAGCCGCCAGTGTACTGCTGGCAGTTACCCTGTTGTGGCAAATGGAGTTGTGGCAAATGGAGCCGTCACAGCTGCAGGATCCGCAGTTGAACCGGTTCGCTGATACCGCTCTCAGTGGAGACGTTCTCGATAGTGGTGAATGGAAAGCCGAGCTGGTGATGAGTTGGCAGGCTGCAGATGGCACACGCTGCCGTGAGGTTCGCCGCCATACTTCAGCACATACCCGTATAATGACGGCCTGTGGTGAGCCAGGTGACTGGCAATGGCAGGAAATAGCATCGCCTGTGCAGTATCAGACTGCCAGTGGCAACACGATGATCGCCACTGATCAGCGGTTAACTGTCGATGAAGAGCGCCAGTGGCTACAACGCTGATCTGCCAGCCACGTCAGCCCAGCATGCCCTGCACAAACAGGGTAATGCTGCTGCGCACATTCTGGCGGAACGCATCCCAGTCAGGCTCGTCTGAGGTCACCAGCCGCACCAGCTGCAGGTGGCCATAGTCGTTGATCATAAAGGCGGCAAAATCGAGGTCAGTATCGGCGCTGATGCTGCCGGCATCGAGCATCGCCTGCAGGAACTTACGGATCTCAGCGACCAGCTCGTCGTTGCCCCGGGCATAGGTTTCCGGCAGTTCATCTTTCGGGTGGAACATGATCATCGGCAGGATTTCGCGCCACAGCGGGGCTGGCATCAGCTGCAGTTCCAGCTCGGTAATAATCTCCACCAGACCGCACAGCACATCCACCGGATCGCCCGCCGGATCAAGGCTTTTGTACACCTCTTCCAACGCGGAGTTATCCGCGCGGCGCAGGAATTCGAACAGAATCGTCTGTTTACTGGGGAAGTAGTTGAACACGGTCTGGCCCGAAACATCGACCGCCGCCGCAATGTCTTCCATACGGGTTTTGTTAAACCCTTTTTCCACAAACAACTGCATTCCGGCCTGGGCAATAGCCTCCCGCCGGCGCTGTTTTTTCTGCTCGCGTAAACCCGCCATATCGCACCATTCAATTTATTCTGACTGCATTCTGCACAATCCGGACATTCTTTGCATCACAAAAACTTTTGATTGACCAAAATTTTAGAGTGACATAATTTCTGATTAAGAATTAATCGGAGATGATTATGAAAGACCATCCGCATCTGACACCGGAAATTGCAGCTCACGTTGCCGGCATGTACGCCACCACCGACGAGAACACCTTTCTCACCCCTGACCTGATGAAAGGCTGCCCGCCGGCAGCGGAAAATCTGGTGACTTATGCCAACTGGATGACAGCTCCGTACAATCGCTGGGGAATGCACAATGTGCGCAATATGGCTCCGGGCACACCGGTTAAGCGCGGCAAAGAAATCAGCGAACTGCCGGTTAATGATCTGAGCAAAGAAATTGAAGGACTGATGTTCCCGTCCATTGGCGGTGGCGAACAGAATTTACTGCATCATCTGCACGTTACCCGTACCGATGCCTTTGTGGTGATGCAGCACGGCAAACTGCTATACGAAAATTATTTTAACGGCCAGCAGGCTGACGACTGCCACATCATGTTTTCCGTCACCAAGTCGCTGACCGGCGTATTACTGGAAACTCTGATTTACGAAAACAAACTGGCCGAAGACACTCTGGTTGAAGAAATTCTGCCGGAAGTAAAAGGCTCTGCTTTTGCCGACGCCAGCATCCGCGACATGCTGAATATGGCGGTGGGCATCGACTATGTCGAAGATTACAACGACCCGGATTCCACCGTGTGTCAGTTCTTCTATGTTGGTAACTACAAAAAAGCACCGAAAGAATATCCGAACAGTTTCAGCATGTATGAATTTTTACCGGCGCTGAAAAAGAAAGGCGAACACGGTAATAAATTCCACTATGTGACGGCGGTTACTGAAGTATTGGGCTGGGTTTACGAACGCATCACCGGCGACACTCCGGCAAAAGCCATGAGCGTTATCTGGAAAGCACTGGGTTGCGAGCAGGATGCTTTTTTCCTGACCGACAATGCCGGACGCTGTGGCGTCGGTGCAGGCTTTAATGCCACGGCACGGGACATGGCCCGCTACACCAGCATGATCGCCAATAAAGGTGAATTTAACGGTCAGCAGATTGTGCCTGCCGCTGTGGTAGAAACCATCGCGGCCGGTGCCAAACCGGAGATTTTTGCCACCGATAAATACTTTAATTTCTGGCTGCCAGGGGCGTCTTACAAGAGCCAGTGGTACGTCTATAACGATGACTATCCATGCATGCTCGGCAGCGGTATTCACGGCCAGTATATTTTTATCGACTTTAAATCCGGCACAGTAATTGTGAAGCAATCATCACTGCCAACAGCCGAGCCGAAAGAGGATACCGATACACCTTATATGTTCCGTACGCTGGCGCGTATGCTGGACAAATAATACCGGATTCAAGCGATACCCTTTTAAACGATAAAGGGAGGCAAAGACCTCCCCTTCGTAAGTTTTAAATTACACGTTTTTAAAACAAGAAATTGCTCTGCGTATAACAGCCTTTAACAACTGAAATAGCAGGTTAAATTATGAAATTACTTCGTTTATTCAGCGCTCTGATGGTTTCCGTCAGCTGCATGACCCATGCCGACGAACTGCGTATCTACAACTGGTATGAATACATTCCGGATGATGTGATCAGTGACTTCGAAAAAGAAACCGGCACCAAGGTAATTTACGATGCCTACGACAGTCAGGAAGCCATGGAAGCCAAACTGCTGACCGGCGGTTCCGGCTATGATCTGGCATTTTCCGGCGCGGTGGGTATCGACCGTCTGATTCAGGCTAAATCCATTGTTAAGCTGGATAAGAGCAAACTCTCCAACCTCGGTAATATCGGCGAAGCCTTTATGAAACTGGAACGCAGTGCCGGCGATACCAGCAACGAATATGCTGTGCCGTACCTGTGGGGTACCAACATCATTGGTTACAACAAAGAAGCGGTAAAAGCAGCAACCGGTAAAGATACCCTGAGCACCTGGGACGATATTCTGGCGCTGGATAACATCAAAAAGCTGAGCAGCTGTGGTGTGCCCTTCCTCGATTCGCCATCCGAAATCATGCCAATTTTCCTGTCCTACCTGGGCCTGCCACCGGACAGCACCAAAAAAGCGGATTACGAAAAAGTTGAGGACTACCTGAAAACCATCCGTCCTTATATCCGCAGCTTCAACTCCTCCACCTTTATGGCCAACCTCGCCGACGGCGAAGTGTGTGTTGCCGTTGCCTGGTCCGGTGCTCTGGCGGTTTCCGGTCAGAATGCAGCTAAGGCCGGTAAAGACTTCACCATCGACCTGACACTGCCGGAAAGCGGTGCGCCAGTGTGGTTCGACAGCATGGTGATTCCGGCCGGTGCGCCAAACGAAGCGGCGGCACACAAGTTCATCGACTATCTGATGCGTCCGGAAGTGATCGCCCGCTGTTCCAATATGGCGATGTACGCCAACCCGAACACAGCGGCCGATTCACTGGTTGATGAAGCCCTGAGCAGCAACCCGGCTCTGTATCCAACCGATGAGATCAAAGAAAAACTTTACCCTCTGGTTGCTCTGCCGTTAAAAGCTGAGAAGATCCGTACCCGTGCCTGGACCAAAATCAAAACCGACAGCTGAGACTGACGGCAGGTGAAAGAAAAGGGAGCTGCGGCTCCCTTTTTTGTTTTCTGGCCACACTCTGAACACTGGGCGAACGCATAATTCCACCATCCGTCTGTTTCAGTATTCAACGTTATAATCCACCAGTAGCAGCCTTTCAGTGGGCCTTTCTTCTGATTAACCGGGGTTAAAACCACCTCTGGGACCGAACTCTTCGATTTTTTCGATTCCAGCCATGAATTTTTCGATATTGTTGTTTTTCAGGCCGTTTGTAAGATGAATACCACATTACGAACTCCGGGCGACCGGGTAAAAACACAGGTGGCTGGCAAGAGCCGGTCACACAGGAGGCAATGAATATGTTCACTAAAACCAAACTTGGTCTGACTCTGGTTGCAGCTCTGGCAAGCGGTTCTGCTCTGGCTCAGGATTTCGGTATCGATCCAACTCACACTGCTGTTATCGCCAGCTGGAACCACTTTGGCTTCTCCAACCCAACGGCATCTTTTTCTGACGTAAGCGGCACCATCTCTTACGACGAAAAAGCACCGGCAAAATCTTCTGTGAACGTCACTATCCCGGTTAAAACCGTTGATACCAAAGTGCCAGCACTGACTGAAGAATTCCTGAACGACGCTGAATACTTCGACGTTGCCAAATTCCCTACAGCAACGTTCAAAAGCACCAAAGTAACTGCGAAAGGCGACAACAAATTTGACGTTGCCGGTGACCTGACCATTAAAGGTGTTACTAAGCCAGTTGTTTTCAGCGCAACTCTGAACAAGCTGGGCGAACACCCAATGTCCAAGAAAACCGCTATCGGTTTTGACGCCAGCACTGTTATCAAACGTACCGAATTCAACCTCGGTAAATACGCACCGTACGTGAGCGATGAAGTGACTCTGACCATCACTACGGAAGCACAGGCTAAGTAATAGCCACAGCACCCTATCCCTTCCTGAGAGAATTTTCTCTCCGCTGCCCGGTTTCCCCACCGGGCTTTTTTTTGCCTGTTATTCTTCGGGATACGTGCAAGACAAAAAAATCCGGCACTGCCGATGGCAGGGCCGGATGTTTATTTGCCTGAAAGCATTCAGCCGTTCAGCGTTTCATACTCTACCCGGGTGCGGGTATAGAACACGGTCACACCTTCCTCTTTCAGTGCCGCCATCAGGCGCTCATATTCATCCTCACCGAGGATCATCACGATCTGTACCGGCTGATCCGAGAAGTCGTACATGTTCAGGCTGTGTACCCGGCCATCATGACCCAGCCCTTCCAGTGCGCCATTCAGCGTAGCGCCGGGCAGTCCCAGCTCTGCCGCTTTAGCGACCAGCCACTGTGCCAGTGGCTGCTGGCTATGCGTACGGTCCTGCTGAGTAAAAAAGGTGACCTGATAGCCTGTGTTCATGTTATCTCCCGCACATGAAGACCCTGAATGGGTCACAATAAAAATCAGTGAGTGTGAATTTCCGGATGAACCGACATTCCAACACGTAACCGCGACAATGCCTGCTGACCCTGATCAAGACGGATACGGATAGGTAAGCGCTGAACAATCTTGGTGAAATTGCCGGTGGCGTTATGCGGCGCCACGGACGAATAACTGACACCAGATGCTGGCCCCAGGCGTCCGACAGTGCCGTGCAGGGTCACACCGGGTAAGGCATCCACATGAATATCCACCTTCTGCCCGGACTGGATATGAGCCGTCTGCGTCTCACGGTAGTTAGCTTCCACATACAATGCGTCGAGCGGAACCAGTGTCATCAGCGATTGTCCGGCATGGGCATAACTGCCGCTGCGGGCCTGGCGTTCTGCAACAATCCCCGCCACCGGTGCAGTAATTCTGGTGTAGGAAAGATTGAGTCGTGCCTGAGCTTCTCCGGCCTGCGCCGCCTGCAGCTGCGCCTGAGCACTTTTCAGCTCAGCGGCCAGCACATTCTTCTGCTCCAGCGCGGCATTCAGTGCCTGTTCGTCGCGCTTGCGGGTCGCCTGTTGCACGCCCAGCACTGCATCGGCCTGTTGTTTATCCTGTGCGGTACCTGAGCCATCTGCTGCCAGGTTGGTAAAACGGGTCTGGTTAGCTTTTGCCAGAACCAGATTGGCGTCGTCGACACTGAGTACCGCCCGGGCCTGGCTGATAATACTGTCGTGGGCTTTCAGCCGTGCTTCGGCCTGCCCCACGGCTGCAGTTGCCCGCGCCACATCGGCAAGAGCCTGCTGCAAGGCATTATTCAGATCGCTGTCGTCGATGGTAAACAGCAGACTGCCGGCTTTTACCTCTTCATAACTGTCGACATCCACACTGGCAATCAGGCCTGACACCTGGGGGGCAACCCGGGTGAAATCCGCGCGCACGTAAGCGTCATCCGTGGCCTGCACGGCAGCGTCTGACGGATGATGATTAAGCGCCACAACAGCGCCCGTTAACCCCAGAACAACCACCGCAATGGTGGTAACAATTACTTTCTTTTTCATAATCTCAGATGTTCTCAAATAATATTGCCGCGCCTTTTTACAGCGCATGAATTCTTATGCCTGACGCTCGCTGGCAGCCGGTTTGACGGCAGGGGGGCGAACGATGACCGGTGCAGGAATGTGCTGCAGATACAGAACCGCCGGTATCAGCAACAGAATAAGCACCATAAAAATCCGGAAAATATCCGCGTTGGCCAACACCGCCGCTTCTGCTGTAACAATGCTGAACATGTTGGTTGTGGCCTCAGTAATGCTGTTCTGACTCATCCACAGACCGGCCTGATTGAGCAGCATGTCATGATGGAACTGGCCACGATTCTGTTGCATCTGTGCCACAAAGGCCCCGCCCAACAGGGTTCCCAGAGCACGCAGGGTATTGATGATGCCGGAGACAAATGGCCCCTCCATCGGCTGCACCACACTGGTCCCGAGGAACAACATACACACCACGGCGATGGGCTGGCCGAGGGCATTCAGCACCTGTGACCAGAAGAACTGATCCACCATCCACTCACTGGTCACGCGGGACGACAGGAAACAGGCGGTGGCCATCATCAGCAGCCCGGCGACAAACAGATAGCGCGCATCCACCCAGCGCTGATACAGCAACATGGCGACCACAGATCCCAGAAAGATCTGCGGCAGACCAACAATCAGACCCAGCGCGGTCATCTGCTCCGGCTTCAGCCCCTGACTCTGTGCCAGCACACTCATGGGCATTCCCACCGCGCTGCTCATGGCGATCAGCATCAGCAGAAACACAGCAAAGCCAAGGCCGAGATTGCGGCGCCCCAACATCTGCAGCCGCATAAACGGGGTCGGATGATGCCATTCGCTGTAGAGGAACATCGCCGTCAGCGTACCGCCGGCGATCAGCAGTGCCCCATCCAGCGGTGAGTGAAACCACTCCAGTCGCACACCTTCCGACACGCCAACGCCGAGCATCGCCAGCCCCGGCATACCCAGCGCCATGCCCCACCAGTTGCCCTGCTTCATACGCGGCAACATCAGCGGCAGTTTGGGAATACCAAAAAACACCATAACCGCCGCCAGACAACCCAGCGGCAGAATGTTCCAGTAAATCCATTGCAGCGATACCGGGTCTGTCATCACCAGTGCGGCCAGCCAGACACCGACATTGGGCGCCAGTGTTGCCGTCATGGCATACAGAGCCAGACCGTGCAAACGGATCGGAGGCGGCAGAAAGCGCAGCGCCGACATCATCAGCATCGGAATCAGGGCACCGGAAAACACACCCTGCGTGAAGCGCAGCGTCGCCATCAGGTTAAAGTCATGAATGCAGGGGATGACCAATGCCAGCAACATCATTCCACCCAGCATCAGCAGGTGAAAACGGCGCAGAGAAAAGGTGATCGCAAACCAACTGGAAAAAGGCATCGCGACCATTTCACCGGCCGAATACAGAGCACTCAGCCAGCTGGCCTGATCGTGACTGATACCACTGAGGCCACTGATTTCTGCCAGAGCCAGACCCGGTACACGGCCATTCAGACCCGATGCCATCGCCGCCAGCAGAATGCCGAACAGGCCCATCGCCAGACGCGGTGTAAAAGGTATGGGTGCCGGCGGCGCTTTGGCCGCTGGCTTTGCCGGAGCAGCCGCACCCGCCTGCCCGGCAGATGATGCAGGTGCAGCCTGAGTATCACTCATGACTGTCCCAGCCCTCAGGTGGATTGAGGTAATTCAGCGGTCCCTGTTTTATTGCAGGGCCGCTTGCCGGAACAGCGGTATCATCCGCTTTCTGATCGCTTGCCTTATCGCCAGCTGGTCCGGCCAGCGGTTCAGCAGACTGTGCAGCGGCCATCGTCTGTGTCTGCTCGTCCGTTAATTGCCAGCCACCACCCAACGCCCGGTAAAGTGCCACCACACTCAGCGCCGAAGCCGTTGCAGAATCATTCAGTGCCAGTTTGGCCTGTAGCTGTAACTGGCGCGCCTGCAACACAGTCATTTTGCTGGCGTGTCCTTCTTTCCAGGAACGCTGCGCCGACTGCAGGGCTTTATCCGTTTCCTGACGGGCAAGCAGCAGGGACTGATAACGCTGAGCCTCAGAGTCATAGCTGTTAAACGCATCCGCGACTTCGTGCCAGGCATTGAGGACAGTACGCTGGTAATCGATGGCTGCAGACTGATGCCGGGCTTTAGTCAGCTCCAGCATGTGGCGCAGACGTCCGCCCTGAAAAATAGGCAGATAAAAACTCGGCCCCACAGAGTATGTGCGGGAGCCCCAGCTGCCCATGTCGGAAAAATCAAACGCTTCTGTACCGGCACTGGCGTTCAGGCTGATGCGCGGATAGAAGTCAGCTTTTGCTGCTGCCACGTCGGCCACAGCCGCATGCAATTGTGCATCCGCCTGAATAATATCCGGGCGGCGTAATGCCAGTTCGGATGGCACACCAACCGGTATGCTGCCGGGCATTGACGGAATCGGCTGAGCGTCGAGCAGAGTTTTATTCAGCACGCCCGGTGCTTTTCCCAACAGTCGCGCCAGACGGTTCATCAGTACTGAGCGCTGATCTTCCAGCGCCGGCAGCACGGCCTCTGCCGACGCCACGGCCGCCCGCGCGGTGGCAGTCTGATAATCGGTCGCCACACCATTGCGCACCCGGCTCAGTTGCAGATCCAGCAGTGCCTGGGCAATGTCACGGTTTTCGCTGGCCAGCGCCAGCTGCTGCTGACTGCCACGCAACAGCAGATACGTCCGCGCCACATCGGCACTGAGGGAAACCCGTACCATCTGCTGTGCCGCTTCGCTGGCGCGCAGACGCTGAACGGCCGCATCGGTAAGGCTGCTCAGATGTCCCCACAAATCCAGTTCCCAGCTGGCGGCAGCACCAAGGGTCCAGTAATTATTCGGCTCAGCCGGTGCACCAAGCATCGCCATACGTGAATGTTCACTGATGCGGCTGCGATCGTAGCTGGCCGACAAACCGGCCTGAATGCCCTGAGCCGACTGAGTCAGTCCCAGTGCCGCCTGACTTTGCTCTGTGGCCGAGATGGCGCTCATCAGATCGAGGTTGGAGGCAAAGGCTTCCCCTTCCAGCCGGGTCAGCAGATCGTCATTAAACAGCTGCCACCACTGCGCAGGAGTCGCCACATCTGTCAGCGTCTCTGCCTGTGGATACTCAGGTTGGTCCATTAACACATTAACAACGTCGTCATCCTGCTGTTCGTCCGGCATAAAGGCGCAGGCTGACATCGACACTGCGCTTGCCACAGTCAGCAAGCGGATACAGGCCGACAGCCGGGAAGGTACAGAAATCGCCCGTGGCGATCGCAGCTGAGTCGTCCGGCCAGCAGCAGGAACAGACGAAGCAGATAAACTGTACCGTTCAGTACAGTTGTGGAATAAAGGTATCCCAAGGCGCATAGCAGCCCCAATTCTTGTCATAAACATTGATTTTTGCTGCGATGAGGGAAGAATTTGCAGCATGATGGCGCGGATTTAAACTGATGGGTACAGTTGAGTCCAGTCCCATTAAAGGTATAGTGTGATCCAAAATTGGAAGAACAGGGACAGCCGGGAAGATCCGATGAGCAAGTTACCCCAGCCCGATAATAAATCGCTCAGCGTTTTACATGCTGCCACCGAGGTCTTTCTTCAGCACGGTTTCAGTGCCGCCACCACCGATATGATTCAGCGTGCCGCCGGTGTCTCCAAAGCCACGGTCTACTCCCGTTACGCCAATAAAGAAGCCCTGTTCGCCGCCGTGGTGGAAGACAAATGCGCCACCTTTACCCAGCGCGTTCAACAGCTGGAAGTGAAGCCCGGCAATATCCGCAAAGTGCTGGAAGACATCGGTCATACCTACCTCACCATTCTGCTGTCTGATGAGGCGCTGGCCATGCATCGCGTGGTGCTGGCGGAAGCAGCCAAGTTTCCGCATCTGGCCCACGGTTTTTATCAGGCCGGTCCGGCAACCATGAGCGCCATCGTGTCAGGCTTGCTGGAAGTGGCGGCAGAAGCAGGGGAAATCAATGTGCAGTCGGTTGGGCTGGAAGGGGCTGCGTCGCTGTTTATGGGTATGGTGCGCGGCGAGCCGCAGCTGATTGCGCTGACGCATCCGGGCTCTCAGGCCTCCGAAGTACAGATCAATCAGTGGGTCACCCGCGCCGTAGATACCTTTCTCAAAGCCTACGGCACGGAACTGAGTGACTGATCTGGTTCGTCAGTGACGGGTCCGTTCACGCAGCGACTGAAACATCACAAACAGCACCGGAATCAGGAAGATCCCCAGCACGGTGGCAAACAGCATACCGCCGAACACCGTCATACCGATCGACAGACGACTCATAGAACCCGGTCCGCTGGACATCAGCAGCGGCGCGATGCCGACAATAAACGACAGTGCCGTCATCATCACCGCACGGAAACGCAGACTGGCGGCTTCCTGAGCGGCGGCGAGAATACCGGCCCCTTCTTCCTGACGTCGGCGCAGAGCAAACTCGACAATCAGAATGGCCGATTTACTGGCCAGCGCGATCAGCATCACCAGTCCGATCTGGGCGTACAGGTTGTTGTCAAAACCCGGCACCAGATACAGCGGCAGCAAGGCCCCCAGCGCAGCCACCGTCACCGACAGAATCACCGCAAACGGAATACTCCAGCTTTCGTACTGCGCCACCAGGAACAGGTAAGCGAACACCAGCGACAGGCTGAATACCAGCAACGTGGCGCTGGCAGCCTGGCGTTCCTGTACCGCGCTGCCATACCAGTCGAGACGGTACTGCGCCGGCAGAGTATCCAGTGCCACCAGTTCCACCGTGGTCATCACATCACCACTGCTGTAGCCGTCCGCCGGAGTGATGTTGATCGCCGCCGCACTGTAGGTGTTGTAGCGTCCCAGCGACTGCGCGCCCAGCACGGTCGTGATGTTCACCAGCGCGCCGACCGGTACCATCTGGCCATCATCTGAGCGCACATGCAGATTACGGATCTCATCGGCGGTGCTGCGGAAGTCTGCATCGGCCTGCAGCATCACCCGGTAACTGCGCCCCTGCATATTGAAATCGTTCACGTAGGCACTGCCCACCTGACTCTGCAGCGCGCTGTACAGCGCCTGCGGTGTCACCCCCAGCATCAGGGCTTTGTCGCGATCCAGCTCCAGTTTCAGCTTGGGTGTTGAAGCATCAAACGAGGTATACGCCTGCTGAATTTCAGCGCGGCTGTTAAGCGCCAGCACCAGGCTGCGCGCCACCTGCGACAGGTCTTCGGCACTGCCGCCTTCCAGATCCAGCAACCGCCCTTCCAGACCACCTGTCATGCCCACACCACTGATCTGCGGTGGCGGAAACGCAATCCCGGTCGCCCCCGGCTCAGAGTTCAGAATACCCACCACCTGCTGGAAGGTCTGATACCAGTGCACGCCGTTGCGCTCTTCCCACGGCTTCATCACCTGCAGCATAAAGGCGCTGCTGGAACCGGCACCGGAAATCAGCCCCATACCGGAAATCGTCATACTGCGGTCAACTTCAGGAATATCGCGGATCTGCTGATCGAGCTTCTCTACCAGTTCGTTGGTGCGGTTCAGCGATGCCCCTTTGGGCAGACTCAGTTCATCAAAGAAAGCGCCGCGGTCTTCCGTAGGCAGAAAGCCGGTCGGTGTTGCGCTGAACAGGAAAGCATCCGCGCCAATCACTGCCAGCAACAGCACTACAGCCAGACCAATGCGCCGGGCCAGCAGCATGGCCCCTTTTACATACACAGAACGGGCATGCTCAACACCATGACCAAACCAGGCAAACAGACCCCGGGGCTGCACACCCGGTTTCAGCAGCAGCGTGCACAGCGCTGGCGACAGAGTAAGAGCGTTCAGCGATGACAGGCTCACCGCCACCGAAATCGTCACCGCAAACTGGGTATACAGTTTGCCGGTCAGGCCCGGCATAAAGGCCACCGGCACGAACACCGCCAGCAGCACCAGCGTGGTGGCAATCACCGGCGAGAACACTTCGCCCATGGCTTTGGAAGTCGCTTCTGCCGCCGTACTGTTGTCTTCATCCAGATGGCGTTTGACGTTTTCCACCACCACGATAGCGTCGTCCACCACGATGCCAATGGCCAGAATCAGGGCAAACAGTGAGATGGTATTGATGGTAAAACCGAACACCTGCAGCGCGGCAAAGGTACCGATCAGCGACACCGGAATGGTCGCTGCCGGAATCAGCGTGGCGCGCCAGTCACCGAGGAACAGCCAGGTAACGCCGACCACCAGCAGAAAGGTAAACAACAGAGACACAATCACTTCCTGCACCGAGCTGCGCACGAAGTCGGTAGAGTCGTAGAAGATCTGATATTGCAGATCCTCAGGGAAATACTGACTCAGACGTTCCAGCTCGGCGTACACATCGTCGGCCACATCCAGCGCGTTTGCCCCCGGTGCCTGGTAGACCACCAGAGGCACACCTGGCTTACCATTGATGCGCATGTCAAAGCCGTATTCCTGCGAGCCCAGTTCCACCCGGGCGACATCTTTCAGCCGTACCTGAGAGCCGTCGGCGGCGGTCCGCACAACGATATTGCCGAATTCTTCCGGTGTGGTCAGCCGCCCCTGCGCGGTTAAGGTGTACTGAAACTGCTGGCCGTCCGAACTGATCGGCGGTGCGCCAACCTGACCCAGCGCCGCCTGCGAACTCTGACTGGTGATCGCCGCATTGATATCGGATGGCGTCAGGTTCAGTGCCAGCAGACGATCCGGATTGAGCCAGACGCGCATGCCGTATTCCATGCCACCAAACTGACTGGTGCCGCCAACGCCGTTGATACGGGCAATGGCGTCCTGCAGGTAACGCGACACATAGTTACTCATAAACAGCGAATCGTGGCTGCCACCCGGCGAGGAAATCGCCGCCAGCATCAGCATGGAGTCGGACTGTTTACTTGTGGTAACCCCACGCTGCACGACTTCCTGCGGCAAAGATGAATTGGCCAGCGCCACCCGGTTCTGCACATTGATCGCCGCCTGATCGGGATCGGTGCCCACCTCAAAGGTGACGGTCAGAGCATAGCTGCCGTTATCACGACTGGTGGACGTCATATAGAGCATGTCATCCACACCGTTCACCATGCCTTCAATGGGAATGGCCACCGCCTCTTCCACCGTGCGCGCATCCGCGCCCGGATAGGTGGCACTTACCTGCACCTGGGGTGGTGAAATTTCCGGAAACTGGGTGACCGGTAAACCGCTGACCGCCAGCCCACCGGCGAGCATGATGACAATGGAAATAACCAGCGCAAACTTGGGCCGATGAATAAAGAACCGGGAAAACATTACTCTTCCCTCACGCTGACAGTATCACCCACCCGCACCTTCTGCAGGCCTTCGCTGATGATGCGCTCCCCGGCGGCTAAGCCGGACGCCACCGCCCACAGGCTGTTGTGCTTGCTACCAAGCTCGACACGGCGCTGACTGACGATGTTGTCGTCACTCACCACCAGAACGAAATAACCGTCTTTATCACGCTGCACCGCTTTCTGCGGCACCATCAGTACCTGTTCAGGCTGCACCTGGCCGGCCCGCACGCGGACAAATTCTCCGGGAATCAGCTGGTTGTTGTCGTTGGCAAATTCCGCCCGCACCAGCAGGGTATCAGTCTGTTGATTCACCTCCGGCGACATATAGTTAAAACGGCCTTTCTCGCTGAAGGTTTCGCCGGTGCTCAGCGTAAGCTCCGCATATACCTCCTCTGCCGATGGCAGACCGGATGCGCGCTGACGTTTGAGGATATCGCCGCTGCTCACCGCCAGCTCGACATAAACAGGATGGGTCTGCACAACGCTGGTCAGCAGCGTGCTGTTGGCCGTTACCAGATTGCCTTCGGTGACTTCTGCCTTACCAACCCGCCCGGCCAATGGGCTGCGGACTTCGCTGTAACTCAGATTCAGCCTGGCTTCTTTTAACTGCGCCTGGGCCGCGGCCACCTGCGACTTCGCCACATCACGATTGGCTTCGGCGCTGTCGAGATCCGACTGCGAGGCGGCGCTGGAGCGGCGCAGCGTCTGCACCCGCTGCAGTTCCGCTTCAGCCTGTTTCAGCACGGCTCTGGCATTCATCAGCCCGGCCTCAGCACTGGCAACCTGAATCTGAAATGGCTCAGGATCAAGGCGGAACAGCAGGTCGCCTTTTTCCACCATAGCGCCTTCACAGTGCAGACCGTCTTCCAGCATGCCGCTGACTCTGGGCATCACATCGGCGCGCCGCGCCGCCACCACCCGCCCGAGCATGGACGGCGAATATTCCACCGGCTGCAGCGCCACGCTTTCGACGATCACCGCCGGGCCGTCTGCCGATGCTGCTACGGGCAGCAGGCTGAGTGACAGACACAGAAACATTCCGGCTTTTTTCATAAAGGACTCCGCAGGCTGAACAGGGGAAGGACCACAATCGAGCAGTTGCCAAACAGACGGGGCAACGCGCAGCGGCGCTGGATGAAAGCGCACAGCCGCTATATAAATATTCAGTTATGGTCGGGTTATACAGGCAAAGTAACACGCCCGTATGACAGATCAAACAGATAGGGAGATCAGTTGGGAAAAGCGTGACTAAGCTCAGGCAGAACGGCTGGAACTGAGTCTTTCATGACTGGTTTTATACTGGGGGCGCTGGGACGGGCTCAGATTTGACTGGTATGGAACAGGAACAACGCTGCCGGATCAGAAATCCGACAGCATGTTTTTCAGGCTGGACAGGGTCTCCTGACCACGCTGTTTCTGTTCTTCCGCTGATACTTCGGTTTTGCCTTCCCATTCCACATCGTCGTGGGGCAGCTCATCGAGAAAACGTGAATGGGTGGTATCCATGGCTTCGCCATACTGGCGGCGCTTGCCGGCATAAGTAAGGGTCAGGGTACGCTTGGCGCGGGTAATGCCCACGTACATCAGGCGCCGTTCTTCCTCGATGGTGTCGGCTTCGATGCTGTTGCGGTGCGGCATCAGCTCTTCTTCCATGCCCATGATGTACACGTGCGGGAATTCCAGACCTTTGGAGGCGTGCAGAGTCATCAGCTGCACCTGATCGGATTCGTCTTCCTGCTCCTGCTGCTCCATCATATCGCGCAGAATCAGTTTGCTGACGGCGTCTTCGATGGTGCATTCGTCGCCCAGCTCATCGGCTTTTTCAATCATCTTGCTGATCGAATCCACCAGGAACCAGACGTTCTTCATCCGCCGTTCAGCCTGATTCGGCGTACCCGAGTTTTGCAACAGATAACTTTCATAATCGATGTCGCGGATCATCTCCTTCACCGCTTCCACCGGGTCATTGGTGTAGGCGTTGCGGGTGATCCCCTCCAGCCAGTGACCAAAACGGCGCAGACGATCCAGCGCCTTCGGCATCAGCTGCTGCTCTAAACCAAATTCCTGCGTGGCCGCCATCATGGAAATACCGCGCATGGCGGAGTATTCGCCCAGCTTTTCAATGGTGGTCGGACCGATTTCACGGCGTGGCGTGTTGATCACACGCAGAAACGCAGAATCATCGGATGGGTTAATCAGCAGACGCAGATAACCCATGATGTCTTTGATTTCGTTGCGGCCAAAGAACGACTGCCCACCACTCAGCTTGTACGGCACCTGATAGGCCTGCAGCTTCATCTCGATGGCACGCGACTGGTGGTTTCCACGATACAGCACGGCAAAGTCGCGATAGCCACAGCCATAGCGCAGGCGACGTTCAACGATTTCAGTGGCGATGCGCTCGGATTCGACGTCGTCGTTGCGGCATTTAAGAATGCGGATCGGGTCACCGTAGCCCATATCGGACCACAGCTTTTTCTCGAACTCGTGGGGGTTGTTATCGATAACATGGTTGGCGGCGTTGAGGATCAGGCCGGTGGAACGGTAATTCTGCTCCAGCTTGACGATCTTCAGCGTCGGGAAATCTTTGCCCAGCTGCACCAGGTTTTCCGGACGCGCACCGCGCCAGGCATAAATCGACTGGTCGTCATCACCGACCACGGTGAGGCCGGTGCGGTGGCCGACTAACAGCTTCACCAGTTCATACTGGGAGGTGTTGGTGTCCTGATATTCGTCCACCAGCAGATAGCGGATCTTCTTCTGCCAGCGGGTGAGCACTTCCGGATTATCACGGAACAGCACCGTTGGCACCATAATCAGGTCGTCGAAATCCACCGCGTTGTAGGCTTTCAGCATGCGCTGGTAGACAACGTAGGTCTGGGCGATCAGCATTTCCTGCGGCGTCGCCGCGGCGGTCATGGCCTGATCCGGGGTGATCAGGTCGTTCTTGTGATTGGAGATGGCATTCTGTACCAGCTCGATCATATCGCCGTCGTCACCGTGTTCACGGTGCATAACATCGCGGATGATGCCTTTACAGTCGTCCTGATCGAGAATCGAAAAGCCCTGCTTATAACCAGCCGTGGCCAGCTCATGACGGATAATATTCAGGCCGAGGTTGTGGAAGGTCGACACTGTCAGGCCCTTGGCACCGCCTTTACCGGTCAGCGCCATGACCCGCTCTTTCATCTCGCGTGCGGCCTTGTTGGTAAAGGTCACCGCGGCTATGTGATACGACTTGATGCCACACACATCAATCAGATAAGCGATCTTACGGGTAATTACCGAGGTCTTACCCGAGCCCGCACCTGCCAGCACCAGCAACGGGCCATCGATGTACTTGGCGGCTTCTTTCTGACGGGGGTTAAGCTGGGATAAATCGACCACGGATGTCTCTGAGTACCTGCTGAATGGGCAGGCATTTTAACAGCTCACCGCGGTTATGAAATCGCTTCTGTGTAACCAGCCTCATACTTCCGGATCAGAGGAACGCATTGAATGCTTTGCGCATGGTGATTCTACTGTTATGTTTTTCACGTAAGTCAGGAAGACAGTCTTGGTTTCTCATCCCGGATACGTAATAACAATAAGAACAAACACGGTCAGGCAGCAGGATCATTGGCGGTTTATAACCGCTGACAGAACCTGCGCTATCACCAACAGTAAGATGACAGAGACGGCAGCTTTGATATGGAACGTTCTTCAACGGCCAGAAAGCGTCTGGCACTGGATTTAGCAGATAAGCAGACCACAAGTCTGCGTTTACTGGTGGTAAGCACCAGTGAGAGGCAACTGGATACGATTGCCGTGTGGCTAGAGCATTACACCGCCGCGCCGCCCATATCTGCAGAATTTATTCATCTCGACAGCGGCCACCGCTGGCGACGGCACCATTGTCTGCAAAACATCGCCGACTTTAATCAGTGGCATGCCGCCATCGTCGTTGTCGATGACCTCTGTGATACGCGCCGCAACTGGCTGCACCGGCTGCAATCCAACCTCCCCACTATTCTCATCAGCACCCCATTACACTCCCGCCTTCTGCCCCAGGCTTTTCAGCGTCTGCCGCTCAGCGATATAACCCGCAGCCGTTTTTTTAACAGTCTGAAACCACTGCAACTGAGCCTGCGTCAGGATCTGGAACCGCCACTCAACCGCGATGATTTCTTCGCCGCCCTGCACCGCCGCTGCGAAAGCAGCCAGAATGGTTTGTATCTGCAGGTCGTGCAGAGCCGCTGGCTGCGCAGCCCGGCATCCGGCGACCTGTGGCAGCAGCAGCAGACGATTCACCAGGAATTTGAACGCACCGTGCGCCTGCGTGCCCCGGCCAACGCTCTGATCGGGCGCCTGCTGGACGACCAGCTGGTGATCATCTCTGACGATTACTACGATCTGCAGCGTGACTGGCTGCCCCACCAGCCGGAAGACGATGCCCGTCCATGGGTGGTTTATCACAGCTCGCCGCTGCATCTGAAAAACTTCCCGGCACTCAGTGCCACCCTGCAGGAAGGGGTGCAACAGATCGCCCGCGAACGCCTGCAACAGGAAGCCAGCTTCCACTGGCAGGAGCAGGAAGTTTACAGCCTTAACCTGTTTGAAGGCCTGTGCCAGGCGCTGCAGAAAGAAGAGTTCTTCCTGCAGTATCAGCCGCAGTTCGACAGCCGCAATGGCCAGTGGATAGGTGCCGAAGCCCTGATCCGCTGGCGCCATCCGTCGCTGGGAGTGATTCCGCCAACGGTGTTCATCCGCGAAGCGGAAGCCGCTGGCCTGATCCGGGCTTTGGGACGCTGGACGCTGCAGCAGACCGTCCGCGCATGGCAAGCCCTGTATGAACGTACCGGCGAGCGTATTCGTCTGGCAGTAAATGTTTCCTTTCCGGAAATTGCTGACCCCTGGTACGCCGATCAGGTGCTGGAGCTGCTGACACAATCAGGTATGCCACCGCGTTATCTGGAACTGGAATTAACAGAAACCGCCATGATGCACGATGCCAGTGTCTCACTGCTCAATCTGCGCCGCCTGAAAAACGCCGGCCTGCATATTGTGCTGGACGACTTTGGTACCGGCTTTTCATCCCTGGCCCATCTCAGCGAACTGCCGTTAACCGGCATCAAACTGGACCGCTCGTTTGTAGCGCCGGTGCCGGACAATCAACAGCAGCTGCAGATTGTCACCAGCATGCTGGAACTGGCCCAGCGTCTCGGTCTGGAAACCACCGCAGAAGGGGTAGAATCACCGGCCTGTCTGGAGGTAATCCGCCGTTCCGGCTGTGACCGTATTCAGGGGTACATTTATTCGCAGCCGCTGTCACTGGATGAACTGACCACTCAGGCGATCGCAGGCTTTGGCGTGCAGGCAGATTTCCCGCAGCACAGTCTGTTCTGATGTGCTGAGTCTTTATCATCTGTCCGGCCTGCTCAGCTTTGCCGCTGACACCTAACTCTGTAAATAGCGGTCCAGCGTACGGTATCCCATGGCCTCCATCAGATGCGCCCGGCCAATCTGCTCCGCCCCATCCAGATCGGCAATGGTGCGGGCGATTTTGAGAATACGGTGAAAGCCCCGGGCCGACAGCTGCAGATGCTCAATGGCGGTCATCAGCCAATTCTGATCTTCAATAGTCAGGCGACAAACTTCATCGCGCTGATTGCCGCTTAACGCTGCATTGGTGCAGCCCTGCCGGTCCAGCTGACGCTGGCGCGCGGCGATGACCCGCTGCTGTACCGTGGCCGAAGATTCCCCCGGCGGCGCCTGCTGCAACAGTGCCGGCGGCATGGGCGGTACTTCCACATGCAGGTCGATGCGGTCGAGCAATGGCCCCGAAGTCTGGCCCTGATAACGGCGGATCTGTTCTGAGCTGCAGCGGCAGCGGCCGGAGGCATCACCAAAGTAACCGCAGGGGCATGGGTTCATTGCCGCAATAAGCTGAAACCGGCTCGGAAAAGTAATTGAGCGGCTGGCGCGGCTGATGACAATGCGGCCGCTTTCCAATGGTTCACGCAGTACATCCAGCACCTTGCGCGAGTACTCCGGCAGCTCATCAAGAAACAGCACGCCGCCATGGGCCAGGGAGATTTCACCGGGTCTGGGCACTGTGCCACCGCCCACCAGTGCCACCCCGGATGCCGTATGATGCGGTGCGCGGAACGGCCGCACACGCCACTGTTTCTGCCAGTCAGCAGACTGCCCGGCGATGGAAGATACCGACGCGGCGACCAGAGCTTCCTCCTCTTCCATCGGTGGCAGAATGCCGGGCAGACGGCTGGCCAGCATGGTTTTACCGGTTCCCGGCGGCCCGATAAACAACAGGTTATGGGCACCGGCGGCGGCAATCTCCAGCGCCCGCCGTGCCTGGGCCTGACCACGGACATCAGCCAGGTCGGCACTGTCCTGGGCCTGTCCGGTGGTCAACGGCTGACTGGCCTGCACATCACTCAGACGGCTCTGGCCATGCAGATATGCTGTTACCTCCAGCAAAGATTTCGCCGCCCGCGCATCGGCCGCCGAACACAGGGCCGCTTCATCACTGTTATCCACAGGAATCACCAGCACTCTGTTATCGCGTGCCGCCTGCAATGCACAGGGTAATACTCCGGGCACCCGCTGCAGCTCGCCACCCAACGTCAGCTCTCCTATAAATTCGTGACCATCGATGGCATTTTCCGGCACCTGCCCGGACGCCGCCAGAATGCCCAGCGCAATGGCCAGATCATAACGGCCACCCTCTTTTGGCAGATCCGCCGGCGCCAGATTGATGGTGATGCGTTTGGCCGGGAACTCAAAGCCGCTGTTGAGCAGCGCACTGCGCACCCGGTCCTTGCTTTCTTTAACGGCGGTTTCCGGCAGCCCAACCAGACTGAGTGAAGGCAGACCACTGGAAAGATGAACTTCGACGATAACCTGAGGGGCTTCAATTCCTGACAGCGCGCGGGTCATAACGCGGGCGAGTGACATAAGCATTCCTTGCCTGATTCTGTGGGTTGCCTGATATGCGCAGAGCGTTCGGGTTTTTCAGGCAGCAGACGACCTTTGAGGGTAAAGCAAGGGCACAGCCCCCGGAAGGCCGGAATGGAAAAGCCCGCGCGACTCAGTCAGAACTGAGGCGCGGCTTAAGCTCCTTACTTAAACTGCTGGCTTAAGGGGCAGGCAGGACGGTTTAATTGTCCGGCAACAGACGCTTGAATTGTCCGGCGTCAGAGGCTTGAATATGCGCTCCCGGAACACCGGGCAATGTTTCCCAGACGCCACCAGGATGCCTGTATGCCCGCTGTTTGTCGCCAGACCGTACACACAAGATTGCTGTCGCCATTTACTGTCTCTTCCCTCGCCCTGACCATTATGCTCAGCGGCTGCAGCGGCGGCGGCGGAGGTTCCGGTGACACAACCTCCCCTTATGCCCTCAGCGGCCAGATCAGCACGTCAGCGCGCAACGATGTGGATTCTGACGTCAATAATCTCAATGCCGTTTACGTCAGCAACAACAATCCGGCGTCGCCCCAGGCCATCCGCAACGACGCCATCGTACAGGGCTTTGCCAGTGCCGCAGGCACCGGCGGTGACAGTGGCCGCGAACGCTTCGCCACAACAGCAGACTCTGATGACTACTACCTGGTGGACCTGCAGGCCGGGCAAACGGTCGAGCTGGAGATCAACGACTATCAGTTTGATATCACATCACCAGAGGATGCCAACGACCTCGATCTGTATCTGTTCCGCGCCGACAATCCGGATGCTCTGATCACCTATTCTGCCGGTTTTTCGAGCACTGAGAATATGCGCATCAACAGCGATGGCCGCTACCTGATTAACGTCAACGCCTTCCGCGGTGACTCCAAATACATACTGCGCATCCTGGCCCCCGGCATTACCGCGTCTTCTGTCAGCTCAGACAGCGCTGGTCAGCTGCCAATCTTTGTTGCTGGCGAGGCGATCGTTAAATCCAAAACCGTGAGTGCAGCCAGCGCCGTCAGCAAATCACTGAACATCCGCAGCCAGCTGGTCAGCAATAAAGGGCTTTCTGCCAAGCTCAGTAAGGTTGCGACCGGGCAGGATCGCGCGGCGCTGGTGTCACTGCAGCGTGATGACAGCCAACGCCGCAGTCTGGCCAGAGCTGCTGGCTACAGCAGCAATACAGATCCGCTGTATGCCCTGAGCGCAGATGGCTGGGCCATGCGCCAGACGCTGATAGATATTAAGACGCTGAATCAACAGGACGATGTGGAATACGCCTCGCCTAACCTGCTGTACCGGCCACTGGCGACCACCCCTAACGATCCTTATTACGCGGAACAATGGCATCTTGAGGCCATCAATCTGCCTCAGGCCTGGGATATCACCACGGGCACTCCGGCCAGCGGCACTGTGGTGGTTGCGGTCATTGATACCGGCATCCTGCCCGGCCATCCGGACATCAACGGCAAACTGGTAGATGGCTATGACTTTATCAGCAATGCTGAACGTGCCGATGATGGCGATGGTATTGATGGCGATCCTACCGACGAGGGTGACGGCTCCGGCACCTACCATGGCACCCATGTCGCCGGCATTATCGGCGCGTTAAGCAATAACGGTACAGGCGTCAGCGGTGTCAGCTGGGGCGCTGAAATTATGCCCGTCCGCATGCTGGGCAAAGAGGTTTCCGGCAGCGCCGGCACCAGCTACGATCTGCTTCAGGCACTCAGATATGCCGCTGGTATGACTAACGACAGCACTACCCTGCCGACAAAACCAGCAGACATTATCAACCTGAGTCTCGGCGGCGGTTCCAGTAACACTCCGGAAAGAAACCTTCTGGCGGATATTGTCGATGCCGGCATCATAGTGGTGGCCGCCGCCGGCAACGAAAGCAGTTCCGCTCCGTCTTACCCTGCCGCCTATGATGGTGTGATTTCTGTCGCCTCCAGCGACTACGACGGCAACCTCTCTTCCTTTTCTAACTATGGTTCAACCATTGATCTGCGCGCACCTGGCGGCGGCGCTGTGATCGATACTCCGACCAATGATTACCGTAACTATATTCTCAGTCTGGGGGGCGAAGAGACCCTCGGCGTTATGCAATACGGCTACGCCCAGCTGCGCGGTACCTCGATGGCAGCCCCTGTGGTTGCCGGCGCCTTTGCGCTGGCCAAAGCGGTTTACCCGGCACTGACACCGGAGCAGGCGCAGACTCTGATCAGCACCTGCAGCATTACCGATCAGGCCACGGACTGTGAACAGAAATACCGCACAGGCTATGGCAATCTGGATGCGCTGAAACTGGTGCAGGAGGCACAGAACCTGGCCAATGGCGGCAGCTTACCGCTACCGCCGGCACGGTTAGTAGCAACGCCGGATTCGCTGGCACTGAATGAACAAAGTTCGGCCAGTATCAGCATCAGCAATGGCGGCAGTGAAGCCGCCACCGTCAGCAGCGTCGCCAGCAGCCGCGACTGGCTCAGCGTTCAGGCCACCGACGTGGATGCCTTTGGCTTCGGCCAGTACGATATCAGTGTGGATCTGGCGGCACTGGATGACGGTTACTATATCGGCACCCTGACCTTCGCGCTGGATACGGGTAATGAGCTGGACTTTCAGGTGGTGGTGCTGACCGGCAACGATAGCTCTCCGGCCAATCTGACACCGCAGACAGTTCAGCTGGCCAGTGCCCAGACCAACGAAGTACTGTACACCACCAGCACAGATGGCAATGCCAGATACAGCTTCCCGGCGGTGCCGGCAGGTGAATATCGGGTGTATGCGGGATCGGATATTGATGCCGACGGCACCATCTGTGACGCCGGCGAAACCTGCGGTGAATCGCAGGAAATAGTGACGCTGGATCAGGACACCACAGGTGTGGACTTCAGCGTCACCATTCAGTCAGAGTGACGCTGATTTGCTGACTGACTCAGAGCGCCGTGCTTATCTGACGGACAGCGCTTCGATTAATGTCACCATGCGGCCCGGGCCGTGTGGTGGTTCGATATAACCGAGATAATTTCCCTGCTCATCAAGCACCGCCAGATTGGCGCTGTGGTCCATCAGGTACGCCTGACCTTCTCCGCGTTCCACCTTGTGGTAGAGGGCATTCAGCTCAGCCGCCAGCGTCTTTAACGCCTGCGGATTACCGGTCATGGCTTTGAAGTCCCTGTTGAAGTAATGCATGTAAGGGCCAAGGTTTTCCGGCAAATCGCGGGCCGGATCAATGGACACCAGCACCACCTGCCAGCCCTGTTTCACGCTGTCTGGCAGCCGTTTCCAGGTACGGCGCAGATCCATCAGTGTGGTCGGACAGATATCCGGACAGAAGGTATAGCCGAAGAACATCAGCACCTTTTTACCCATCAGATCCTGGCGGGTGATCGGGGCACCGTTTTCATCGGTGAAGGTAAAGTCTGATACCGTCAGGGGTCGGCTGAACAGCACCACACCGTTCTGTTGCAGTACCTGTGACGCCTGTAATGCCGGCCACTTTGCCGTTGCAACACCAGCCGCCAACGCTAACAGCAGAATCACCGCTAATCCGGAAACACCTTTCATATCGTCGCCCTTTGCTGTCTGTACTGTCCGGCTTATTGCTTCCCGCAACATCGTCAGGGGTGAACCGGGATGCACCGGGCCGGTTACAGATCTGTTTGTTATTAAGCTTATAAGCGGCGCAGTATATCAATACGCAGCAGCGAATCTGAGAGGCAATTAGCCGCACCCTGAGACGGATGCGGCAAAAGTGTGGCTCTGTTGATTCAGATTAAGTCAGAGACACAGACGGGTTTGTCAGCGCAACACTGACTCAGGCAAATCAGGAGCGGGCGAAGGCCGGTGTGGTGATCCACGACGGCGTCAGCACTTCCGCCGGACGGCGCTGCATGATCACCTCGCCATTGCGCACCGAAAGTAATACGTCACCCTGCTTGCGCAGCACGCTGTAGTCGTCTTCGCCATCAAGCAGAATAAAGCTGGCAGAGTTACCCACGGTAATACCGTAATCCTCCAGACACAGGGTACGGGCAGAGTTATCGGTAATCAGATCCAGTGCTGTCGCAAAATCCTGATAGCCCATCATCTGGCAGATGTGCATGGCGAAATCCAATGTGCGCAGCAGGCGGCCGTTACCCAGTGAGTACCATGGGTCAAAGATGGAATCCTCACCCAGACACACGTTCATGCCCGCCTCACGCAGTTCTTTTACCCGCGTCACGCCGCGGCGTTTAGGGTAGGTATCAAAACGGCCCTGCAGGTGAATGCTTTCCGTCGGACAGGAAACAAAGTTAATGCCGGAGTTCTTCAGCAGGCGGAACAGCTTGGAGCAGTAGGCATTATCGTAGGAGTGCATAGCGGTGGTGTGACTGGCGGTGACGCGCTCGCCCATACCATGGAACATGGCTTCGCAGGCCAGTACTTCGAGGAAGCGCGAGTTCGGGTCATCGATCTCATCACAGTGTACATCCACCAGCCGGTCGTATTTGCGCGCCAGCGCCAGCAGGTGTTTCACCGACTGCTCGCCCAGTTCGCGGGTGTATTCAAAGTGCGGAATACCGCCCACTACGTCGCAGCCGATCTCCAGCGCTTCTTCCATCTGCCGGGTGGCTTCTGCTGAGGCCATCATGCCGTCCTGCGGAAAGGCCACCACCTGAATGGTGATCTTATCTTTCAGCTCATCGCGGATGGCGCACAGGGTTTTCACACCGATCAGAGATGCGTCGGTGGTATCGGCATGAGTGCGGATGGCCTGCACGCCGTTCTGCACCAGCAGCTCAATGGTGGCCATGGCGCGGGAGCGGATGTCTTCCTCACTGAGCATTGGCTTACGCTGCCCCCAGCGCTCGATGCCTTCGAACAGAGTGCCACTCTGGTTCCACGCAGGTTCACCGGCGGTGAGCGCCGCATCGAGGTGAATATGAGGTTCAACGAAGGGCGCGCACAGCAGGTTGCCACCGGCGTCGATGTCATCTGCAGCAGCAGAAGGGATAGCAGCACTCTGCTGATCAATGGCAGTGAATTTACCGTCGGCGATGGTGACTGTGTATAACTCGGACTTGGCCCGCAGACGCGCGTTAATAATCTTCATAGCGGTGATTTCTCGCTGGTTAATTCTGCGGCCGGCTCATGCAGCTGGCCTTCAATATTGTGATGCTGAAACAGGATCTGCTCGATCAGCAGAGCGTTCTGCAGATTCAGTCGCTGAAACGGATCCTGCAGGCTGAAGCCCAGAATCTCTTCAATGCGCTTCAGCCGGTAACTCAGTGTGTTGCGGTGAATGCCCAGTGCTTCGGCGGTGTTCTGCTGATGGCCGAAGTGATTGAGCCATGTGTTCAGCGTGGCCTTCAGCTCCAGCGATGAGGTATCGCGGGCAAAGCACAATGGGCCCAGCTGTTGCTGACAGAACTCGGCTAATAAACTGCGTTTGGGTATCGCCGCAAACAGCCGCGCAATGCCCAGCTGCTCAGAAAAGAAAATACGCTGATGACGGTGCTGCACGGCAAACTGCAGCGCCTGCCGGGCCTGTTCGGTGGCATCCGCCAGTTTGATCAGGCCTGGTTGCAGATCACTGACCCCGGCGTACAACTCCAGCTGTGGAAAACGTTTCTGCAGCCAGCTCAGCGCCTGTTCCAGTTCCTCACGGATGCTGCCGACATGGGTATCTTCCACCGGCCAGATGGCCAGCATGTCCTGCTCGTAACACAGCACCGGCCAGTCGATACCGCGGCGCTTGAGCAGATCACCCAGCTGCTGTTCCAGTTCATGGCGCAGATGCAGCAGGCGGTGCTTGCTGTCGTCTTCGTCCGGCTGCAGAGCATCGGCAAAGCGGATCGCCAGCGTGGCGAACGGCTTGGCATCACTGATGCCCAGTTCGCTGGCACGCAGGTGAATCAGTTCCGGCGCCTGAGCAAAACCGTTGATCAGCCGCGTCAGGAACAACCGCACCGACTGACCAATCAGGTTGTCCTGCACGATGGCATTACTGATCACTTCTGTGACGAACACCATGGGCAGTTCATAGGGTTGTTCTAACAGGGGGAATTCCAGCCGGTTGGCCAATTCCAGCACGTTGGCCGGAATCTGCTGGATAAACTCCGGGCCAGTCAGAATGACCAGCCCGGCAACTTCACGCTCCACCGCTTCCTCAATCAGCTGACGCAGATTGCCTTCGTCACGGTCATGGTTAATACCGGTAATAAATACCAGCTCACCGCCGTTGACCCAGGGCCGGATAGAGTCGTTTTCGGCAACATAAGGCCAGCGCACAATGCGCTGGCCGCCGCTCAGCCCGGCACGGAAGCGGATGCTTTCCAGTCCGGGCAGTCGCGGTATATCAGCACAGCTGATGCTCATCCATTCTCCGTAGCGGTGGCAGACACGGCAGTCGCACCAAGCGGCAGTTTGATCAGGATGCCATACAGCACGAAGGCCACAGCAACACCCACCACCGGTGGCATAAAGGGTGAGAAGTAAGCGCAGGCAGAGGCAACCACGTAGGTGCCCAGACCCAGCCAGTTAAACGCTGGCAGCTGGGTTTCGGACAGCTTCGGATACTCGCCCTTATGGCGCAGCCAGAAGTCGGCCATGATCACACCACCGATTGGCGGAATGAAGGTACCCAGCAGCACCAGGAAAGGAATCAGGAAGTTGTACATACCAAATACCGCCAGCACAGTACCGATGGCCGCACCAACCACCGTCACGGTGCGGCGTTTGTCAGTGCGCAGCAGGTTACAGCCAGCCACCGCAAAGTTGTAAATGGTGTTGTCCTGAGTGGTCCAGATATTGAGGAACAGCATCAGTACCGCCAGCACCACAAAGCCCTGCGCCAGCATCACGTCAACGATATCCGCCTGCTGGTAAATCAGAGTACCCAGCGCGCCGGTGAGCACCATCAGGCCGTTACCGATAAAGAAGGCCGCCATGGTCGCCCACACAGCAACTTTGCCGGAAGAAGCAAAACGGCTCCAGTTGGTCGCCTGCGTACCACCACTGACGAAAGTACCGATCACCACAGTGATCGCCGCGGTAAAGCTCATGCTCTCAGCCGCTTCGATACCGAACAGTGCGCCCATACCACCAACATCAACCATGCCGGTGTAAAGGGAAATCAGAATAAACAGCAGCATCGCCGGTACCGCTACCCGCGATAGCAGATCCAGGCCACGGAAGCCGATCATGGCGGTTAAGCAGAAGGCAAAACCGAAGAAAATCATCAGCGGAATTTCCCAGGCCTGAGAAATACCGGTCACTTTCACCAGCACGATAGCGATGGTTGCGGTACCCCAGGCGTACCAGCCGATCTGGGTAAAGCCGAGAACAAAGTCAGACAGCTTGCTGCCCACTTCGCCGAAGCAGAAACGTCCCATCAGTACCGAGTTCAGACCGCTTTTATAAGCGATAAAAGCTAACGCTGAGGTGTAGGCACCGAGCAACAGGTTGCCCACCACAATCACCAGCAGCAGTTCAGAAAAAGAGAAAGCCTTACCTAAGGTACCGCCAGCCCACATGGTGGCAGTGAAGAAAGTAAAACCGAGCAGTACAGCTGCCATTGGCAGCAGGCCCTGACGGGCACTTTTGGGCACTTCGCTTAAGGGGTAATCAGTTTCGTTCATAGGTTCCTCCGCCGGGCAATATTATCTGAATTATCACGGAAGCCACAGCAACGGGCGTACCAGACACTTTTATTTCACAATCATGTCAGTGTGCGCTGGCATTACCAACAAGTTACACAGAATTTAGTTGTGCGTTATGCACAATTAGCAACCGTGCCGTTTTTATACGAAACAGACAGGCGCGCACTGTGCTCCATCACAAAGCAGGCATTCACGGCTGCGTGCCCGCTGGCGGAGCATTTATCAACTGCGCCGGGTATCATGCGCACTGTCTTTTATCTGCTGTTGAACACCATGACATCTGCCTCTGCTCCATCTAACTCTTCCATCAGCCAGAGCCGCATCTGGGCACTGGCCTGGCCGGTCATGCTCAGCAATATCACAGTGCCGTTACTAGGTCTGGTCGACAGCGCGGTACTGGGTCATCTGCCCGATGCTGTGCATCTGGGAGCCGTCGCGGTTGGTGCACCAGTGTGTGCTGGAGGTGCGACCGGCAAACAGATCCAGTTGTTGATCCTTGATCCGGTTCTCCATATCACCCCGTGCGCAATACTGTTCGTAGTAG
>MDTC01081053.1_pt1 | contig 69229 bp, 66 predicted proteins | sample 811181 | NCBI WGS metagenome assembly MDTC01 (sample SAMN05326644, study PRJNA326480) | marine metagenome | isolation source: seawater | place: Pacific Ocean: North | collected 2011
CAACGATGCCGATTTAGCTTAGCTGGTGGAGCGTGGGACTGTTAATCCCAAGGTCGAGGGTTCGAACCCCTCAATCGGCGCCATTAATAGCGCTGAATGGATGAATTCATCGAGAATAATATTTGAAAAACGCGTAAATACCTTATATCGCCAACTCAAGCAATACCCGTGGCATCACAATATACCCTAGCGTACGCTGTGCTAGAAATTGCTGTGTTTGTTGCATTTGGTGCCTTGACCTTCTGGTGGAGTCGTCGGACGAAACAGGCTCCACATGCCACGAAACAACACGAACTCTAGAGAATCATTCCCATTCGATTGTACCCGGTGGTTTGTGAGTGATATCGTACACTACCCGATTTACTGCTCCCTTTACGGTATTAGTGATCCGTGTGCTTATTTTTTGCAAGATACGATGAGGAATTTCGGAATAACGCGCCGACATGCCATCCATAGATTGTACTGCCCGAACAACAATCGTTTCACCGTATGCTCGAACATCACCGTGTACACCGACACTGCGCACCGGCAAAAGTGCTGCAAAATACTGCCATGGAATTTCCATTTCGCCTGCTTCAGCGGCAGACTCGAATTCTTCCTCGACAATTGCACAGGCCTCACGAACCACTGCTACACGTTCAGGAGTGAGGTCACCCAGTGTTCGAACGGCAAGGCCTGGACCTGGGAATGGTTGGCGTTCAGCGACGTTTATATTGAGTGTACGAGCAAGTTCCCGTACTTCGTCTTTGTAAAGGTCTCGTAGAGGCTCAACAACAGTCAAGGTCATGTCTTCCGGAAGTCCTCCAACGTTATGATGAGATTTGATTGTATCACGAACACCGCCTCCCGATTCAATCCAATCCGGAGCAATAGTGCCTTGAACGAGATATTTAGCACCGCATTTTTCTTGTTCCTCCTCAAAGATTCGGATGAAGAGTTCACCGATTATCTTGCGCTTACGTTCAGGCTCAGTGACGCCTTTGAGAGCCTCAAAATACCGGTCAGCAGCCTTTACAGTAACGAGGTTATGAATACCCTGCTCAGAAAGTAGTTGTTCGATTTCTTCAGTCTCATTTTTCCGCATGAAGCCTGTGTCGACATAGACACAATGCAATTTGTCACCCACTGCTTGGTTAGCGATTACTGCGGCAACAGTAGAATCTACTCCACCCGAGCAGGCAATGATAGCAATATCATCGATGACTGTCTTTAGTGATTCAACGGATTCTAGAATGAATTCGCTAGAATCAAACATTTACTGTCCCCCGTTGACTTCTCGGTCTTGGGATTTTACACGTTCGATTTGGTCAAGCTTGTTCTGCTTCAGTGCCTCAGCATATTTTGGATTTTTAAGACCGAGTATCTGGGTCGCTAAGTATCCTGCATTGTCACCCCTGTCAACACCAACAGTAGCAGCAGGTACGCCAGGTGGTAATTGAACTATTGAGAGAAGGGAATCGAATGGTACTCTGCCTCCACATGGCACGCCAATAACTGGTTTTGTGGTTAATGCAGCAACAGCACCGGGTAATGCAGCAGCAAGTCCAGCCATTGCGATGAATATTTGACATCCATCGGATTCAGCGTCATGAATAATTTGCTCGACAAATTTTGGTGAACGATGGGCACTCGCTACTCGAAGTTGGTAGGATACCTCAAAATGGTTGAGAATTTTAGTGCATTTTTCGGCTACTGGCATATCCGACGAGGACCCGAGGAGTATTGTGACATCCATGTTGTCTTCCCTGCGCGGAAGGTTCATCAAGATGTCTCTCTCAAAATTTCAAAAAAATGAGAGGATTACTCCTCTTCACGAGGTGATAAAAGTTGAAAATCAGGCCACTCAACTCCAAAATTAAATTCTTTAAATTCCAAGCGTGACCGGCAACCGAGAAGGTCAAACCGGAGAAATGATCTGTCGTCCCGAACTACGCCGTATATTTGCACGAAAGTATTTCCATCAAAGCGTTTTATGGCCATACAATTTTGGGAAAATCGAGCGCTCTTGATATCCCAATCATGCAATGACTCATGGGGTAGACGTTGTTTAGCATCCCACTCTCTCTCAAACACATAGCCTGCATCTTTGAAAATGAAATCCAGCGCTTTGAACAACAAGTACACCGAAGCACAAGAATATGCAAGACCGAACCAACCAGAAACTGTCCCCTGACTCACCAGAGCCCATACCATAACCCCGAAGCAGATAGATACGAGAGAAACACCAACTTTGGAAGCATTCAATGTCCCAAATCTACTGGATACACCCGCTAGGCCTCCAATCAGCATGAGCATCATCGAGAAAGCACCGAACCAAGGAATGAAACCGTCATATGAACCGAACATCAACATCATGAAACAAAAGCCTAGTGGAAGAAAGCCCCATGCCATTGGGTAGAGAACACGGCGAGGGTGTAATTCCGGTTTGACGTGCGTCCAGCCAAAACTTCGCATTTTGCGGACATCCATGTCCTTCCCAACCAACTTCGCTATTTACGCATTCTTATTCATCGTCGTAGGGATGACGCAAGCAAAGATTTCGAGCAGCATAGACTTCATCAACGCGCCGAACAGGTGTTGTGATCGGTGCTGCATGAAGTGTTTCGGCATCAACTTGTAACACCTCAGCAAAGTGTTTTGCAAATGTATCAAGAGTGTCTTTACTTTCTGTTTCGGTAGGCTCGACCATCATGCATTCTGGGACAACAAGCGGAAAATACACTGTTGGGGCCATGTAACCTCGGTCAAGCAACCCCTTTGCTACATCCATCGCTGAGATGCCATGGGATTCTTTTGCAGGTGCTAAGGAGAGTGTGAATTCGTGCTTGGCAACCACTGCCTCTGCTCCGTCAGTAAGCATTGAATCTACACCGGCTTCCTTGGTTGCTTTGTGGATGGCATGACGAAGATAATTAGCGTTGAGAACTGCATGCTCTGACATTGTTTTCAACCCTCGTCCGTAGCGTCGGTAATATGCCCAACAGCGTATGACGGCACCTGCATTTCCGTGCCACTGCTGAACTTTCCCAATGCTGTGCTTTGGCTGATACCAAGAGTACCATTTTCCGTCAATTGCATTTTCCATTTCATCTGCTTCAGGCGCTCTTTGCATAGCAAGTGGGCCAGGAAGGAATTCGGCAAGATGCTGCTTAACTCCGATTGGACCGGAACCGGGACCGCCGCCTCCATGAGGCTGGCTGAATGTTTTGTGGAGGTTAAAATGCACTGCATCAAAGCCCATCAATCCGGGTGAGGTTATTCCGAGAATAGCGTTGAAATTTGCACCATCGTAATACATCTGTCCACCAACATTGTGAACTATTGAGGAGGCTTCCAAAATCTCCTCTTCAAATAACCCTAAGGTGTTCGGATTGGTAATCATCATGACTGCAATGGTTTCATCGGCAACAGCGCGTAACGCATCAAGGTCGATTCGCCCGTCATCTTTACTGGGTATTTCAACAATTTCAAATCCGCACATGGCCGCACTTGCAGGGTTTGTTCCGTGAGCAGAATCTGGAACAATGACCTTGGTACGCTGAGATTCTCCTCGCTGTCTAAAGTATTCTTGAACACATCGAACTGCCGTAAATTCTCCTTGAGCACCGGCTACAGGCTGAAGAGTCACTTGATCCATACCGGAGCACACTTCTAGCATATACTGCATTTCGTGGTAAATAGCCAGGAGACCTTGTAAATGATGTTCGGGCTGATGTGGATGGATATCAGCAATCCCGGGAATTTGGGCGATGACCTCGTTGACACGAGGATTGTGTTTCATCGTGCATGACCCGAGTGGATAAAAACCCGTATCGATGCCGAAATTTCGCTTCGACATCCAAGTGTAGTGACGTACCATTTCCGGTTCAGATAATCGGGGCCAGCGTGGAAGATTCTTGCGAACAAGTGAAGGAGGTATTGAAATTGATGACTCTGGCAACAGTGGTTTTGGTTGAGAATAACCTTGGCCTTCTGCACCATTATGTTCGAACAAATTACTCATGCACTCACCTCCAGTGTGTGAACCCAGTTTTCCAATTCCGTTGTGAGTGTGTGAATTTCTTTCACGGTGGTCTGGTCTGTGCAGGTGACGAGTAGCCAGTTAGTTCGTTCCGGATACCATGCAGAGAGATTGAATCCGCCAACAACTCCAACACCGTCCAAGTAGGAGAGACATTCATCAGTAGAACCGGGTAACTCGATGACAAACTCGTTGAAATGATGACTATCGGCGTGAGGTATCTTGATGCCATCGATTTCACGAAGCTTCTCTTTGGCCAGTGTAGACGCTGCCAAATTTCGGACGGCGAGTGCTTCCAAACCTTCAGGCCCCAATAGCGACATGTGCATTGCACCCATCAGCGCAATCAATGTTTCATTCGTACAGATGTTGGAAGTTGCTCGATGGCGACGGATATGTTGCTCCCGAGTAGAGAGGGTTAGGCAGTAGGCCACTTTTCCATCAACATCTATACTGCGTCCAACAATTCGGCCAGGCATCAGACGTAAGTACGGTTTGGAGCAGGCAAATATGCCATAAATTGGACCGCCAGCGGTTATGGGACTCCCTAGAGGTTGACCTTCACCAACAACAATATCGGCACCGTAATGCCCAGGAGCCTCGACTAGACCGAGAGAAACTGGTTGCACCGCAACGATGAGTGCAGTGTTCTCACCGAGAATGCTTTTCAATTCAGTAATTCCCCCATCAAGAATACCCAGAGGATTTGGTTGTTCGATGTAAACACCGCAGGAGCCTGATGCAGCCTCTACTGAGGTCAGATCAAGACGTCCATCATCCGTGTGGCGCAGCATTTTTATCTCAATCTCAGCACCTTGGCAGTAATTTTGCATAACTGACAGACGGTCTGGAGGTGTCAACTCAGAGACATACACTGTATCTTTTTGAGTTGCTTTACGGTTGTGAACCCGAACACAGCATGTAAGGGCTTCCGCTGCGGCAGTAGAGCCATCATACAACGAAAGATTAGCGATTGGTAAACCAACTAATTCCGAAATGAGAGTCTGAAATTCCCACATTGCTTGAAGCATTCCTTGACTTACCTCTGGTTGGTACGGAGTGTATGCGGTAAGGAATTCTCCACGTGTAACAAGTTGAAATACTGCGGCAGGAACATAATTCCGGTACAAACCCGCCCCAAGGAACGAGACTCTTTCGCCCAGTGCCACATTTGAACCCAGTAATCGGCGAGCATCACTGATAATTTCCTCTTCGGACTGAGGAGGAGGGAGAGGAAGAGGTTCATCCATACGAACTTCGGCAGGAATATCTGCAAACAATTCGTCAATCGATTTCATTCCCATTGCCGATAGCATCTCTGCTTCTCGGCCTAAGTTCGGCAGTTGGTCGACCATAACATTACTCTCCAGCGGGGGTGTGTCTTAAACCAAACGCGACACGCCCTTAATTATCGCTCTTTGTAACGATGGAGTAAGATGTAATTTGAACCGTATTCAAAAAACGACTTTTGTACCAGCAATCAAGTGGCTGAAGTCAATATCACACAAATGGCGGACACACCACAACGGCTCTCACTGACTTTCGAGGACTGGCGACAACCAGTACTTCGTCGCCCTCAGAAACAGAGTGTAAGTAGCCAATCCCAATACCGAGATTGTCGAGACTTGGTGATGGCGCGCCAGATGATAACCTACCAAGCGATGTTCCGTCGAGTGTGGTGACCTCTTTTCCGGGACGTGGCAATGGCCCCTTTTCGACATACCGAATACCCCACCAGCGTTCATCATCCTCACTGTGGCTAATGACCCGGTGTTTACCGATGAATTCATGCTCGAGGTCCAATCCAAAAGGCACATTGGTCTCCCATGAATCACGGGAAAGGAAACTCGAATCTTCAAGTTCGGAAAGGGGTGGCCAACAAAAATCAACACCCGAGAGCAGATATCCTTTTTCCAGCCGTAACGTGTCACGAGCACCCAAGCCAACAGGAATTGCACCACCTTCGATGAGGCTACTCCAAAGCGCAGGAGCATCGTGGTTGGGTACGAATATTTCGTAGCCCGACTCACCCGTGTACCCTGTTCCTTGAATCCAGCCATCGATACCGAGATGATTCTCACCGATCAACTGCCACTTGAATCGGCCAATATGACATTGTTCGCCCATCACTTTTTCAAGAATTTCACGAGAATTAGGCCCTTGAAGAGCTACAATTGATGTTTCATCAGAGAGATTCTCCAAAAGTATTGAACCATCTTCGGGAAGATGAGATGAGAACCAATCCCACATCACACCAATCATCGACGCATTGGGCACTCCGAGAATTTCTTGTTCTGAGACGACGGCAAAAATCATGTCATCAATAAGGTGGCCACTTTCGTCTAGAAAATGCGTGTAAGCACAGCGAGGAGACGCTATTGAGGTCACACTTTGGGTAGCAAGAGATTCCAACCATTGCTTAACGCCAACACCCGAAAACCGAAACGAACCCATGTGAGATACATCAAAAAGACCCGCAAATTCTCGGGTTGCTAGGTGTTCCTCCTTGATACTGGAGTACCAAATTGGAAGTTCAAATCCATGAAAGTCAACAATATTGGCGTTTAACGAGACATGCTGGTCATACAAGGCAGTTCGTACTGGTGCTCCATCGCTCATGTCCTTTGGACATCGAACCGCTCCTTAAACTCAAGCAACAAGGAGGTTCAAAATTTAGACTGACAGCGTTTGAATTTTTCACTCATGGTTAATGCTTCATGATGGACAAGTAATGGAAGAACAGGCTCTCCGTCCGACCATTCGCCCATCTCGGTGAGCAGAGGGGAATTAAGCAGGTGCTCATAAGCCCACGATTCAGTAATTACGTCTCCACGGCTCCGTGCCACAACCCAGTCAGCTTGTGCGTCAATTCTCCGATAAAAACCCCAGTCAGCAAGTGTGTCGTGAACAGAATCGGTTTGAAGATAATGGGTTCCGACCAATCTCGGGAAACCATACAAATCACTTTGCAGTTCAATAAACAATACATGCTCCTGTGGAAGTTGAGAAAACATCACTTGGTGATGTACGCTGTAGCAAGCATCCACTGACATATCATCGATGCCTTGTGCCAAGTGGACCATCGTGGTGTTCGGTAAGCGAGACATGTTTGGTTGAAGCTCTGGGTGATTCGGTCGCGTCCAAGCCGATTCAAAGTCGAGGAAGAGAGTCTGATTCCCCCAACTTCTCTCCATTGATTCATACAAACTCAAGAACACATATGCACCACCTAAACTGTGCCCACCAACCCAAAGATGTGACGGATCAACAACCATTTCCCCCAAAATCTCATCGACTTCAGCAGAACGATTGAGGCCAAGAACAGAACTCTCTATTTCGTCAAAAGCGGCATTGAAAGCAAGTGCTCGGTAAATATGATGAGGCCAATTCGATGCCCCTTCTTCATCAACTGCTTCAAAACCTTCTGGAATTTCAGGACTGATGTCAGACGGATATTGGATAAAAGCAACTGCCATTCCTTTCGCTGATAGATGAGCGATCCAGTCGGTGTATTCTTCATAAATTGGATATCCCCAACCGTGAGTTAAGATTGCCAGAGGAATAGAGTCTAACTGCACATCATTGGGGAGAATAGGAAGCGTGAGATATATTGAAAATTCCAAATCTTTCTCTGTATCGTCAAGGATATCTTCGACTTCGGAAGGAAGTTCATACGGGTGAACAGAGAGAGAGGTTTCGAACGGTCCGGGTTCAGCACCGTAGCCTAGAATTGGTGCAGGCGGAGGAGAGGGAGCAAACCCTGCCATTGCTGGAATACCTGGCATAACCAACCATGCTGCGAAAAATACCCCCATGATATGCATTGAATGTTGGGCGATGGCCAGTGGTTTCGAATCTCTAGGGATGTGTGGGAATCCTCCAACCACGAGAAGTAAGGAGAAGAGTGCGAAGCCAAATGCAGTGGGGAGGAGTAGAAATGCCCCACGAAGGTAGTATGCATCAAGTGCGAAGAACATAGCGATTAGTCCTCCAAGGAAACCCAGAGTGAAACAACCCATAGATCGAAGCCAAAGAGGATTTTCTTTGCCACCGAGTTGTCGCTGAAGTACGATAAAAGTAAGAAATAAAAGTACACTCATGGAAAAGGTAAACATGACTACATTTTCTCTTAGAAACATTGTCCACTGTAACATTCGGTAGGCATAGGGCCATATTGCATCGCTAACATCATAGCCTAAAATTGAACGAAATACCGGTTCAGTAACGGAAGCAATCAATCCCGTAACAAACAAAAGAGGTAAAAAGATCCGACTTGAAGTTAGTTCTTGCCATCGAATAGCAAGAGCATCCCGGTCGACCATAGGCAATGTGTAGAACACAGGTTCAAAAAAGGTCGTTTTTGTTACTTCAGCGAAAATCATTGGGATTCCGGAAGTCCCCGGACAATTTCCTTGCCGTGGATAACGATTTCTTCAACCATCGATTTCAATGTCGATTCGGTAATTCTCGGATTCGCAATAACTGCTCGAATGACTACGTTCGGCCCGATATTCGAGCGACTTACCATGAAGTTTTCATTTCTAAGCAATCGGTCTCGAATTTTCGTGTTCAAGGTATTCAGGTCCTCGTACGGAATTTCAGGAACATACCTAAAACAAACATTGGTCCATTGACGAGAAGATAACATTTCGAGTTCATTGTGTTGGCTGACCAGGTTCTCAAGATAATCACCCAAGTCCATGTAACGATCGACCATTGATGCCCATCCCGCATCACCGCATTCTCGCCAAGCCAACCATAGTTTGAGCGCATCATTCCTGCGAGCGCATTGCAACGAGTAACGGCCCAAATCGTACTCCCGCGAATCTTCATGAAACAGATAATGCGCAACCTCACCGTGTGAACATACCCGGGCAAGAACATCAGAATTCTTTACGATGAAGGCACTACAGATGAGAGAAACACCCATCATTTTGTGGGCATCCCAGCAGATGCTGTCTGCTAATTCAATGCCCTCCATGAGAGAGCGGTGCTTCGTAGAAAACAAGGCACTACCACCCCAAGCTGCGTCGACGTGATGCCATAGACCCTCTTCATGTGCAATGTCAGCTATTTCCCGTATTGGGTCAAAAGCACCCCGAACTGTTGTCCCAGCAGTCGAAATGATGCAGAAGGGCTGGTAACCTTCACGACGACTGCGAGTGATTTCGTCCTTCAATGATGAAGGAATCATTCTCCCGTGTTCGTCACAGGCTACTTTAATCAAGTTCTGATGCCCGATTCCGATAACATTGGCCGACATCAATACAGAGTAATGTGCCTCACTGGACACAAATGCTACCATTGTTTGACCGTTTATGCCGGTCTGGGTAGATGAAGGGACCATAACTTGTCGAGCACAAAGCATTCCGAGCATGTTTCCGTTGGAACCACCCGTTGTCAATGTCCCACCGGATTCAGGAAAACCAATAATTTCCCCCATTCTTGTCAGAACCGTTTGCTCTATAATCGTGGCTAATGGAGCAAGTTCATAGGTGTACATCGATGTGTTTGTGAGCGCTGTGATGATCTCTGCAGCGAGCGACACTGGACTTACGCCGCCCCATAATGGATTCATAAATTCTGGACGGTTCGTCTTAACGCAAGACCGTAAATAGGCATCGACATCATCCAGTACCGCGTCCAGACCGTTTCCTTCAAGAGGGAGTTTGAGATCAGATGTTCGAGACAATGAAGAGTGTTGAGCAAAAGTAGACACTTTGCCAGGTTCATCTGCTGCTTTAAGGTAATCAACTACCCTTTGAGTAATAGCCTCTATGAACTCATCCAACTCCATATGGCTCAATGTGTCCTGCTGGAGGAGGGCTTTTAGGTTTCGTGAACGAGTTGCTGAAAAAGATGATTATAGCATGTAAATAATACGCGTATTTGGGAGATTATGTCTTTCGGATAGGAAAAAATGCGTTTCGAATAAAAGGTGACTGGAGAATGTTTTATTCAAATCGTATACTGATTCAGCCCAATCATAGAAGTTTTTCAGATTCTATACTACTCGAGCACGACAAATCAAAAATATATCTCCGATGATACATCTTTTTCAACAATTTTTCACTGGAAATGAATATTGAATCATCTTTTGGCATGCAAAGTGCATATTTTCTCAATAACATTGAATAGAGGAATGCCTAGGAAGGCTCATGCTCGGAGATGTAGGAGATAGGTGGGTTGGAAGATTACAGCAGCATGTAGCAAAGGATTTACGAACAAACGGGTGGTCACAAACCGAGATTGCAAGTATACTCGGCTCAACCCAAAGTACAATCTCGCGGCAAATGCAGAAACCCCCCATACGCCTTGATGCAAGTGCCGATGAAGCCACAATCGATGGATGGGGCACTGAACTGTCACAGGCACTATCAATCTTAGGACCTGATTCTAAAGTCATTCGACAACGATTTATTGTCGAATTTCAACTCAGTGGCAACAATACCTTACGCTACGACAAGACACTCACCGGGCTTAATCTCGATGCAGGACAGGAGCAACGCGCCTTGCTTCGAAGACTTGAATGGGCCGCAGGACGACTTGATGTACGCAGAATTGAACATTCTATTCCAGCAGTGGGAATGAATATAGCTGCTTGCAATGAAGGTGCAACGGAAAAGAGCGAGGTAGCCGCATTCCCGGGCAGAATTACCTTGGTCGAAGGTGCCCTAAGACATCATGAAACGCCAACATTCGGCTCTTCAAATCACCTTGCATCGGTCTTGCTGTCGGTCAATGCAATCGAAAATTCGAAAACGGCTATTGTCAATATCCGACCACCTATCAGCGGAAACAAGGTCGATACCGCAGTGGTGAGCAAGGCTTGTGAACAGTTAGGGTACTCTTTTTCATTAGCTCCAAAAGCAAAAGTCAATGAAAATGAAGACAGGTTCGATGTAATTCTCGACGAAGGAGATTTTGGATGGGAACCTACGCTTTACGTTGTTGCACACAATCCGCTTGAACTCGTCGATCGAACACACCAACTTGTTGCTGTATTGAAGGAGGAAGCCGCTTGAAAGCTGTCCTTTTTACGTCCACAATTATTGTATTTTCTATGTTCGCAGGATGTCTTTCTGGCGAACCTGGCTCCGCAGTAGGTTCAGATAATCCTTGTGACCAGAACATCCAAATCCGCCAATCTGACGGAGTTTTACGAATATTGACATACGATATATTTCAAGGATATACCGATGAAATGATAGATGATTTTGTGAACCAAACAGGAATCGAAGTCGAAATTATTCGTACGGATGATGCTGGAGGCATTCTGGACCAAATGATGCTTACCAAATCAGCACCTCAAGCAGATTTGATGATTGGTTTGGACAACACATATCTGCCAACGGCTCTGAAAAATTGCTTACTCGTTGAGCATTCGGTTCAATCGGATAATTTCACACAATCGTCTCTTGATTTTTATGATGGTCCACTTGCCATTCCGTTTGACCAAGGTGATGTTTGCCTCAACTACGATGAAGAGGCTCTTGCAGCTGCAAACATGAGCGCTCCTACGAGTTTGTGGAACCTTACCGAACCTAAGTGGAATGGAAAAATGGCATTTCCATCCCCGATAAGTTCCTCACCTGGAAGAGCATTCTTAGCAGCGACACACGATTACTTTAGCAATCAACCAGGTAATGAAATGGGGAACGCATCAAAATGGTGGAGAGATATTGCGGACAACGGGGCGATTTTCACTTCAGGCTGGACTGAATCCTACACGACCTACTACACGGGCGGTTATGGGGAGTATACTGAGGGATACATTGGCGGAGCCTACATCACCGTGTCGTATTGCCACTCACCTGGGGTAGAGGCTTACTTTGCTGAAAATTATACGCATTCCACATCGCTTAATCTACCGAGGGCATCATTCCATCAAGTCGAGTATGCTGGGGTGATTAACGGAGCGGCTGAAAGTGATGCTGCACAGCAATTCCTCCAATACCTTGTGTCAAAGGACGTCAATTCAAATATGCCATTTTACAATTCGATGTTATCTGTAGTGAATGGTAGTGAACTTCCTGAAATAAATGGATATCGATACCATTCAGATACAGCAACACGAAGTTCTTACATCACATCTACAATGATTGAACTCATGATGGATGATTGGCTTGAAGAATGGAAAAACGCCACGAAGTAAACTGAGGTAAGATTTTGAATTCCTCTGCACCTTTGCTTACAACAGAAAACGGATTACGATTTACGGTGGTAATCGTATTTATCGTAGGGTCAATCCTGCCTTTCGTTTACGCACTTGAACGGTTACAGTACGTGACAGGATGGGGGTTTTGGACCGCATTAACTGAATTCTCTAATCAAAGCGGAGCGATGAAAGCACTCAAGTTTACGTTCTTAGAATCGATTACCTCAGCTGCGCTAACTATTCTTATCGGACTACCTGTTGCTTGGTCGCTAAGTAAATACTCATGGAGGAAAATTCGGTTGCTGCGCGCACTACTTGCCGTACCTTTTGTAACCCCTGCTATCGTTGCATCCATGGGATTTTTAAGTTTAATTCGGGAAGATGGTCTGCTCGCAAAAATGGGAATCGATTTACGCCTTGAAACCGGGGTTGTTGGAACATTTGCCGAGTTGTCAGGGTGGGAGAATCCTGGTCATTTTCTCGCACTTATTCTAGCCCATGCATGGTTTAATCTATCTCTAATGATTCGATTTGTGGAACCAACGCTCGCAACTTTAGATCCCGTTTGGGAGGAGCAATTATCCTTACTGCCTGGAGGTAAAACTAAGTTTTTGCGCATTAAAAATCTCTGGATTCCGGTGATCGGGCCCGCAGTAATGTGCGCTGCATCATTGAGTTTTCTTTTCTCATTCACCTCTTTCGCATTAGTAAAATGGCTGACACCCAACAACGACACGCTTGAATCGATTATGGCTGATGCCGGGTCATCCGCTGGTATTGTGGGATACCGTATCGATTCAAGCGAATTGATATACTCCGTAGCCATTGTACAGTTCCTCGTTTTACTGCTCACTCTCTGGTTAACATCTATACTCCAAAAAAGATACACGAAACGACTTTCACTGCTAAGTGAAAACAATGTTCGTAGCCATTATGGGAAACCTACATCTGCTGCGAAGTTTGCTATTTTCATTGGACTTATCTTCACACTTCTTCCTTTTTCTTCAACTTTCATCTCCTCATTCCGAATGCGAACTTTCAACAACGGGACTTCGCAAAATGAATGGACACTCGTAGGCTGGAAGAATGCATGGAATGGGGACTTGTCGACCATGGCAGCAAGTGAGGCAATGTCCAATTCAATCGTCTACGCACTATGCACACTGATTATTGCAATACCAATTGGTTGGATTTTGGCATCGACAATTTTCAAACTCGAGGAATCAGGCTGGTCAAAGGTTTCAAAAGCTCTCGACCTCACTTGTATGATGCCTTTGGCAATGTCTGCAATCATGGTTGGACTCGGCGTCCTACTTGGAGGACTACGTTGGTTTCCACAAATGTTCAGTTGGTTTCTGTTGCCGGTATTCCCCCATGTGTTGTTGACTGTTCCTTTCGTGGTTCGCATCATGCTGCCGGCATACTTCTCTCTAGACAAAACGTACTCAGAACAATGTAGAGTGTTGCAACTTTCTCCGTTTTGGACTTGGTATCACGGCACTCTTGCGTTTCTACGAGGTCCTGCGGTCGTTGCAGGCTCACTTACACTTGCTTTTTCGCTCGGAGAGTTTGGTGCTTCTTGGCTTCTGGTTCGTTCTGGTTCATGGGATACGTTATCAGTTGTTGTCGATCAATTGATGGGACGACCGAAATTCGACCCAGTCGTGTACCCGACGGCAATGGCTGCGGCCTCAATGCTGATGCTGCTCACATTTGTGCTGTTTTTGGCTGCTGAACGTTTCCGTGAATCAAGTGATAGGAGTGGATTTTGATGGACGAGAGACCTACAGTAATCGTTGCCGAACTGAGCAAAGAATTTGACAATAAATATGTGTTTAAAAACATGAATTTTGTATTAGAAGACAACGAGATTATTGCGATAATAGGTCCCAGTGGGTGTGGAAAGTCCACGCTTTTACGAATGATATCAGGCCTCGAGACTATTGAAAAAGGTAAGGTTGAAACTGCTAACATCGAAAAGAATTCGATTGGATATATCTTCCAAAAGCCTGTCCTGTACCCCCATCTTAATGTGGAGGGAAATATCGCACTAGGTATTTCAGAGAAATTATCGAGAAGACAGAGAAAAGTACTGATTGAGACTGAACTGAGGACTGTCGGACTTGAAGGCTTTCTAGCACGGAAAATTGACTCACTGTCAGGAGGGGAGGCGCAGCGAATTACCGTGGTTCGAGCTCTCCTTAACAAACCAAATCTACTTCTTTTGGACGAACCGTTTTCAGCATTGGATATACCAACTCGAAGAAAAATTGCTAAAGATACTCGTTTGATATTGAAATCAAAAAATATCCCAGCAATCCACGTCACTCATGACCCTGAAGAGGCACAAATTATTGCTGACCGAGTACTCAAATGGCACCATCTTTTTCCCGACCAATCCGAAGAGTGAAAATTGGGAGCCCCGAGATATCCTAGGATAGCATAATAAGTGGCCCGGTCCCAATACATATTGGTCAACATGGTAGGCACCCCTCTAGATGTGCTCCCCTATGTACGGGGAATTCAAATGGTTCTTTCAGGATACGAAGGTTATACGAAAGGAAAGAGAAGGTCTGCAGATTTAGCAATTCGTGAAGAAATCCAGCGCTGCGGAACACGCGCACGCAACCATTTGATGAATGTTCATGACAACGCCTTTCGCGAAAAGAAAATCTCAATTGCAAAGGCTGCCAAGGCATGCTGCAACACCATTGACCAACTGATTGAGGATGTTGACAAATCGCCTACGGGGATGACACATGCCTTCTTTTCTGGACAAAGTTCGGTTTCCACCTCCGTGCTAAAAAAACTCATCAAACACGACCATGATGTTATTGAAATGATGACAAAGGGCGTCAATATTTCAAACAGTGTTGAGCATGCATTTTCAACTGGCAAAGAGGTTGATGAAATCATATCGCTCGTTCGCCAATGTGAACAAATGATGACCAGTTCAAGAGGCTACTTTAGTGCCCGAGCTACTGTTCTAGACGGACTACGACAAAAGAAGAAGGTGTGATGATGAGTACGAATTTTAAATGGCGAAGTAACCCGAACATTATTGCTCGGTTAGTTGACGGAAATGATATCAAAACATGGAAAGCACGCCAAGTGGTTTTGAAACCAAATGAAGCCTGTGCATTCATCATTGATGGTAGAATTGGAGATATCGTTTCTGAAAAAGTCGTTCGGAACATTGGCGGCGGACTCGGTCGACACATTGCTGACATGATGGGAGCAACTGCAACAGATCGAAAAATGCTGTTTGCGATGACTGGCCCAGTCGATTTGTGGATTCCTTTCAGCGCAGCACTAAAAGACGGTTCTGCCGCATCAGGCCACATGAATTTACGTGTCCAACTTCGAAAAGAGGACATTCCCAAACTACTGAATATTTTTGCAAACCATGCCCCATTGCTCGACAGAGAGGCCTTGATTGGGTTCATTGGACACGAAATATCAACTCGATGTGTTACTCCATCAATGGCAAATTGCTCCGGCTCGGAAGAGTTGCGAAGTTCGGAATTCCAAGAGCATCTCGAAATGCATACTGAAGTCGAGATGCGTCAAACGCTATCGAATCTCGGATTTACGTTCCTCAGAGCGTATATCTCAACCGATAAAACTGACCAGGAAAAACTCGCACGACTAAAGGCTGAACTCGACATGGCAACGAAAACAGAAGGGGCCAATGCTGATGCAACGATGGAAAGAATTGCCATTCGTGAAGCTGCAACTTTGCGCCGAATTGAATGTGAAGTTAACGTCGAGCGTGCAAAAAAGCATGGTGAGGTAACGATTCAAGCAGAATCAGAGTTACTCGAATTGCGTAAACAAGAAGCTGTTTGGGAGGCTGAACTCAAGCGTGAGCAAGGCCAAGCCGATTTACGGATGAAAGAATCATCTCATAAGACCACACAAGCGATGGATTTGTTTGAACAAGTGCAGGCAAGAAAACGTGATAGAGTTCAGCAACAACAAGACCATCAAGACCAGCGAATGGATAAACAAAACGATATTCAAATGAAAATGATGGAAATGGCTGCATCGCAAGGCGCTCTTACTCCAGAAGTCATGCAAGAATTCCTACGTCAACAAACTGCACAAAAAGCCATTGATGGTTCAGAGCAAGACGCTCCAACATCGGACCCTGTAGCAGCAAAGTGCCCACATTGTCAAGCCGCAGTTATGCCTGGATGGAAGGCCTGCCCACATTGTGGACAAGCAATTTGACATTGATAGCAGTCCAGTGTCATACATATTTATTGAGTATATTCACAAGGTGAGACCATGCAACTTACTTGGGGATCACGACCTTGGAGAGTCTGGCGTTCACATTGGAACAATCGAGGCACATATCGCGGACGAAGAGTCACCTATGCAATCCTAGTCGCTCTAACATTACTTGCTGCAATTCCGTACACGACAATTAATCGGATTGCTGCGATGAGGGGATGGATTGCATTTGACCCCTCGACACAAATCGACTTTGACATACCGTTCTTGGCTTGGATGGTAATTCCTTATCTCACTTTATACTTTTATTACCCTGCAGCGGCTTATTTGGGGAGTAAAGACGACATCATGTGGAGGCAAAATATTATTTTTCATCAAATGATGATTCTTTCTTGCTGGATTGCGTTCTTGACCTTCCTTCTGTTACCGGTTGAAATCGACCTCAGACACCTCATTGTTGGCGTGGAAGGTACGCGATGGGAACCTTGGTATGATTTCCTTCATAGCGCTGATAAGCCTTGGAATGCATGGCCTTCACTTCACATCGTTCAAAGTACCCAAGTCGTGCTCATACTGCGTTATTGGTATCCTTCAACAACATCAAAAAGACAAGTATTGCACGGCTTACTGCTCATCATGTGGCTACTTTTGGTGCTTTCAACAATGGTCATCAAACAACACTATGTTTGGGATGTCGTTACTGCTCTGATGTTGACTGGGCTTGGATGGATATATTGGATGAAGCCTTGTCTTGAGAATCTCAAAAACGAAGAAAAATGCAAAGAATTTGATGAAATCCTAAACAGTGATTAACTAGAACACCACACCAACGAGGTCTGGTCTGTTGAGATATATCGTCAAAACAACACCTGCCATAATCATCATCCAAGCACCTACGAGTTTGATCATACCGGTCGCACGGCGGAGGAAGTTTATCATCACCTGTCGGCCCATGCCGACTGTTACTGTTACGGCAATCATCAACACAAGAAGTCCGAACATCAAACCACTCAATCCAATTGCGGTTATTGACGCTCCCTTCGAGCTCAAATACAGGACAAAGGGGAGAACTGCGGCCGCTGTACAATCAATAGATGCGGCAGCATAACCGAAACCATACAAGTACATGTTTCTACGCGGAGTGAAGGTATCATCGTTTTCAGTGGTGCTGTATTTGGAAACGAATCGATCGACAAATCCCATGAGATGGGATGTAATGCCAAGGAGCATGATCAATCCGAAAAGGACCAGGAGTCCAGCGACGATTTTTGCTACTAAACTTACGATTCCAAGTTGAACGAATGCCTCACCCATAATCAATGAAAAGATTCCAACAATTCCAAAGAACGTGAGCATTCCGAGACCTGCAAGAAAACCAATCACCCATGAATTTGGCATTTTGGATTTTAATTTTCCAGATTCAGTAAGTTCATCTTCTCGAGCGCCCAGTGAGAGATAATAAGAAATGAAACCAGGCAAAACTGGGAAAGCACAAGGAGAAAAATAAACCAAGATTGAAAGAATCATACCCAAAGTGAAAACTGCGAGGAGTGAAGTACTCGGTTCTTCCCAAGCCATGCGAGATGATATTAACTCTGATGAGACTTTTTCAGAAGGGTTAGCAGACAGCACATCCTCCAATTTACCGTCGAAACCTAACCAGCCATCAGTAGGAGTCCCAGTTGATTGCTTTTCGATAATGTATCCTTCTTCATCAATGATGAGAACCACTGGAATTTGCCCTGTTCCACCTGTAGTAAAAAGACGAACGGGGTCTGTGGTTGAACCGTCTTCAAGTATAGCCGCTGAGGTTGAGCCTATTCCTGTTGCATAATGCGGGACATGATAGGAACTTGATGATTGATTGAGGTATGGAATATCTTCTCCATACCAGGCACCGTAGGCAAAAATGTTCAGGGTTTTGCCAGAGGTATTCGCCATCTCTTGCCAGCCATCCATTTCAGATTCAATGTGCTCTTGAACGGCATGACAATTACTACAATCATGAGCCATTAAATCAAGAATAATGATGCTTCCTCTGTGGTCGTCCAACGAAATCCAACCGGTAGAATTTGCGAGGGGTTGTTCGACATCGCTACGATTAAGAGATTCAAAAATAATATTCGGAATGGGTGCTGGTTCGGCATCAGATGCAAAAACATCATCCATACTATCAAACATTGAAAGAGCCGCATAGGAGACAGTTACAAACATTAGAGCAGCGATTCCAAATGCTTTCCATGTATCTGCTTGTCTAAAAACACCAAAATCTGCCTGTTTGAGAGTTCCTGATACTGCGCTGGGCACGCCTCTGATGTACTCTGACATCGATGCTAAAGCGCCCATGTTCTCTACAATAGTAATTGCTTATTCAAAGTAGCGGGACCTTGGCCAGGTGAGTATAATCAATATCGTTACGTTATCCAAATTCTGGAGTGGGCTCGGAGAGAATCGAACTCTCGATCTTCGCCATGTGAAGGCGACATCATAACCCCTAGACCACGAGCCCTAAGGTATTCGGACGTGAAGCATCTTCGATATAAGAGCGCCGTAAGCGTAATTCAACGATGGGCATTCAAGTGAACCATCCCCACTTCTAATCGATCATGGGTCGGATGAACTTCGACGAGGTGAACCGGAACCGGCAACTCATCCGCAAGTTCTTCAGCAAGGGAAAGAGGAAGTTCGATCCTTTGGTGGTGGGCATCATAACGAATCCACCCCTCTGCAATTCCAAATTCATGCTGTAACTCTGCAACATCATCTGTCGCATCTTCAAGAGAAGTTGGGATGGCCCCAAACACAATTGTGTCATCATCACTGAGTACTTCATACGGACGTAAGTTGGCTTGTCCTCGACGACGGAAGCGGGCACGAAGTTGACCTGCATCCTTGTATCTAGCCGAACAGAATTTTAGATGAAAGTCTAATTCTTGTGACGCTTCTTTTAGCCTCAAAGCAAGGTCTGCTGAGCCTTCGGCTGCAGCAGTAATGCCGCCGCTTAGATTAAATCCACGAACATCCATATTCTCTTGATTGCCAACGGTAATCTCTAACTCATTCAGATTGAGGAACTGGACTGGAGATGTATGAAGTTCATCAAGTAATGCAAACAATTGAGATTCTTTGTCCGGCTCACAGGGAAGTTCAACTCCTACATCGATTCCTGCATTCGAGCAGGCCTCTATGATTGGTAGATATTTTTTCAAAGTCCCGTCAAGAAGATGAAATCTTATTTCATCTAAACCTGCCATACCGAAGTCGGCAGCACGTGCGACTTGGAATGGTATCGAAGTGTACAGGTGGATGTGATGTTCAGTGCCAAAAGCCGCCTTTAATTGACGAACTGCTTCCAGAGATTTGTCCATATCCAGCATGGGGTCTCCACCTGTAATACCCGTTCCTGTTGCTCTCATAGCACGCCCCTCCTCAATGACCTCGTCCCAAGTGCTGCAACGACGCTCGTTCGCAAACATATCCGGACTTTCCCTTCGGTTGTCAGAAAGCGGACAATAATCGCAACCCCAATGGCATTTACCAGTAACAAAAAGCACCAACTTACTGCCTCGTTGACATTGAACGCAACCTTCAGCTTCACCGTCGTCTGCGGGAAGAATTTCAGTTGCCATCGGCAAGGACAATGTCATTTGTATCAACCACCCGACTACACTGCTGATTTCAAACTCTCGCCTCTAACTGCCCTATTTCGCATCAATTGCATGCTTTAACAGCCACCGATGGAATCGGTAGTCGCCAGTCAATTCAGGATGAAACGTGAGAGCCAGTCGATTTCCATCGAGGACTCCTACAGTTTCTTCTAAGAATTTGACTGCTGACACGCATCGTATTGAATTTTGTTCAAAGCGAGGGGCCCGGATAAAAACACCATGGAATTTCTCTGTAAGATGTGAATCATGAGCGACACCAACTGGAAGGGGTTGATGATGAAACCCCTCTGGATTCGTTCTTTGAATCGATACTTCAGAACCTACAGGAATGTCGAGATTGACTTCAAGCATTGCTTCAAAGGAATCTCGTTGCCGACCCCATGCATTTCGAGAAATATGGCAATCAATGAATGGAGTAAACGACAATTCAGGTTGAGCCAAAAGTATAGCGCCAGCACAGGTACCGAGAACTGGACGCTCAGGATATTCTTCCATCCAAGAAAACAACGCCTGCAAGAGTGATTCACTTTGACTGGCTTTTCTCATGGCTGTTGATTCACCGCCAGGTAAAACCAAGCAATCAAGTTCAGAATTAACTTGCTTACCCATACGCAATTCGACAACTTCAATCTCAATGCCGAGTTGTTGTGAAGCTGCTGCAAGTGCTTCTGAGTGTTCATGGCGTGCGCCCTGAAGCATAGCGACTCCAACCCGAACCATGTGCATGGGTCGAGGCACTTCCCTAAGAGTCCAACGACAGAGTAAGGTGCAGAACGACATTTTGAGAGATGCTTGACCCCTTGAATTGAAAAACCTCCACGCACTGCATCGCTCATGGACATCAAGCAAGACTGTTTCCTTGTTCCCGGACCAGTTCGAATGAATGAGGCATGTCTTCAAGCATTGTCGACTCCAGTAATGACTGCACGAGGGGCTGAATTCCGTGATGTGATGGCACATCTCAATTCAGGACTTCGTTACGCGTTTAATCTGGCTCCATCTGAACCTGTACGTGGAACTCAGTCGTGGGCTGGAGATGATGATTACAAAGTGTTGGTCGTTTCTGGAAGTGGTACTGCTGCGATGGAAATGGTCATTGCAAACAGGTTCCGCTCCAATGACCTTGTGTTGGTTCCGACAAACGGTAAATTTGGCGAACGTGTTGCTGAGATGTGCAAGCGCTTCTGTAATGTGAAACACATCAAATATGAATGGGGACGTGCTTTTGACATGTATGAACTTGAACAACAACTTGAACGTGGATGTTACGAATCTTTGCTAATTTGTCATAACGAAACCAGCACAGGAATTACCCAAGATGCTTCCGCAATTGCTGAGATGTGTCATCGACACGGAACTTCGTTTATTCTCGACGGTATCACCTCGGTTGGAGGTTTACCTGTTCACCCGGAAGAATGGAATGCAGAAGCAGTAGTTATGGGCGCACAGAAATGTACTGCCGGACCTTCCGGAATTGCTGCAATTGCAGTAAATTCACACTTTGTTGAAAGAGTTCATGCTATTCGTGAGCAAAATGACTCAAATCCAAACTACTACTTTGACATGGTCCCTGCACTCAAAAAAGGTGATGATGACCAAACACCATGGACGCCAGCAATTAATCTAGCGATGGGGTGGGCAGCTTCTCTTGATGTGCTCAAGTCAGAAACAAACCAAGGAAGGTGGACTCGTTGCGAACTCCTTGCAAGAGGTGTTAGAAATCTATTCATTAATCTCGGATTTAAACTCCTAGCAGATCAACAGCAAACAAGCAGTACGGTAACTGCGATTCTCTATCCCGAAGGTATTGATGACACTTGGCGAACCCGCCTCAAAGATGATTACAATACACAAGTTATTGGCGGTCAGGACGGGCTAAAGGGCAAGATGTTCCGGGTTGGTTCCATGGGAGAAACGCCGGTTGAAGAAATGGTTGAAGGGTGCAAAAGGATGATTCAGTGCTTCAATTCATTTGGGCTTCAGCTTCCAGAACTTGATGTTGATTCATATTTTGTCTGAGGTTTTATCGTGACGAGATTCGTTGTTCTGGGTCGCTTCCAACCGTTTCATAAGGGTCATGAATATTTGGTCAAAGCAGCTCATTCTTTCTTGTCCGAAGAAGATGAATTGGTTGTTGCAATTGGCTCTCAACAAGCCGGGTGGGAACCGAACAATCCTTGGACAGCAGAAGAACGTGAAGAGATGATTCGAAGATGGGCACAACTCGAAAATATCCCATGTACCATTGTGTCGATCGAAGACATCAATGACCCACCGAACTGGGTTAAGCATGCCACGGAATCCCATGGAACTGGTACACTAGTCACTACCGATGAGCAAACATATCAACTGTATGCCGAATCAAATTATGATGTTAAAATGCTGGAGATGAATGAACGTGAACGATTCGAAGGTTGGCGAATTCGGCAAACTGCCAAGATGCTCTCTACTGTTTACGATGACGAAGCTGTTCGAGAAGTCCTCAAAGAGAGTATCCCCCACGCAATAATAGAATGGCTCATCGAAAATGATGCCCTGTTTCGACTTTCGACGTTTGAAACAGGAGTATATGCTGGGTGATTATTTTCTGAACAATTTCTTTTTGAACTCTTTCTTGACTTGTTCTTTCGCAACTTCATTAATTTTTTTCTCAGCTTTTTGCTTAACACTGTTTGTTGCATTGGAAATCTGTTCTTTAGCCTTGTCAACAATAGGCTTGCTAACGCTATCGATAACTTGTCGTTTAGCGCTTTTGGCAGCTGTTTTCGCTGCTTTTTTTGCTGCATCACTTGCTTTACTTGCTGCTTTACCTGCCAGTCCCTTGACCATGAGTGCATGTCGATACGACACCTCATCAACCTTGCGCCGTCATTCTTCAGAGGCAACAACCACACGTGATGCCACCAAAACCCTCTGCTTGTACATGTAGCCGGATTCAAGAACGTCGACCACTTTGCCAGCTGGAAAGGTCTCTGAGGATGGAATGGTTGTAATTGCATCCATTTTTGCCGGATCGAAGTCCTGACCTTTTGCCGCAATCGCAACAACACCATCAGATGAAAGTTCATGCCACATTTTATTTCGGAGCAATCGTAATCCTTGGGCGACTGCTGAAGTATCATCTTCATCAAGATTGGCGAGTGCACGATCAACATCTGCTAGAACAGTTAACATTCGACGGGCTAATCCCATTCCGCTGTATTGAATCAGTTCAGCTTTTTCTGCCATGAGGCGTTTACGTACATTCTGAATTTCCGCATCTTTGTATGCAATTTCCTTTTCGGCTTTATCTGCTCTGAGGTTGGCTTGCTCTAATGGGTCAAGTTCTTCTTCATCGATTGTGTCTGCAAGGTCGATTGTTTCCATCCCATCCTCAACGACAGGGACAGAATCATTCACTTCTACATCCTCATCTACCGGTTCATCGGAGGGTAAATCGTCACTCATCGTGTAGTGCGTTCATGGAGTGGTCTTTGAACCCCTCGCCGCATCACTCAGCAAGTTTCGAAGATTCCAGTCGCCATGACCCCATTTATCGGGATCAAGATGTTCTCGTCCAAGAACCGCAACATAATTTGCATGCGAATGAAGTAGGGTCACCGTGTGAACAAAAAGACGCGTTGCCCGATCGTGAGCCTCATAGGTTGGCACTATTTTTGGGTCCTCACTTTCATCAAGAGTTTCACCCAATTCCTTTCGACGTTCCATCCAATCCAGACATACCGATTCAGAGAATTCATTTTCAGGCAATCCGTTAAGACGGCTGTAAACTTCTGCCCATGTAGATTCCGAATACAAATCTGCACTGTCTTCGATAACCCTCTGCAGTGCAACGTCGAGGTAAAGATATGCACGACCTTCCCACACTTCCCAAGCACCCGGACTTGCCCATTGCATGAGGAGAAGCAGTCCTTCACTACCGTTCTCCAGTCGCTTCAGTACCTCAATCACTGAACCCTCTGATAGGATATTCGTGGTGTCAAGCCAGTCAAGAATTTCTGCTTCAATATCGATATCAAAACTACGTTTCAGCCGTACTTCGTGAGGTGGTCGGAGGCCTCGTAGCTGTCCTTGTTCCAAATCGGAGTACAACGAACTCCACGGTTGTCTGAGTATTTTTTCGAGGCAGTTTTGATCGACGAGCATTAAGACCAGATCAATGCCCATACACGAGCCAAGTTGCCGTCTCGTTTGATGTCATCGCAATCATGACATGGAATTGAAACGCGAATATCCACCAAGAAGTAAGAAGAGGATTGAAGAAGAACGATTCCTCCGAGCGAAATGGAGGCTTTGTATGGCGACAATCAAGGAGCAGATTGAATTGATCCGCGCCGAGATTGATAAAACTCAAAAAAACAAGGCCACAAATGCTCACATTGGCAAATTGAAAGCCAAAATAGCTCAGTTGAAAATCAAGGAAGAAAAAGCCCATGCACACTCGAAAGCGAGTGGAGGTGGCAAAGGATTTGAAGTTAAGAAATCCGGAGATGCAACTGTTGCTCTAGTTGGTTTTCCATCAGTTGGAAAATCCACGCTTATTTCGAAAGTCACGGACGCCCATTCCGAGGCAGCGGGATATGCATTTACAACACTAACATGTATTCCTGGCGTGATGGAACACCGAGGAGCGAAAATTCAGATTCTTGATTTACCAGGTCTCATCAAAGGTGCTGCGGAAGGCAAAGGTCGCGGGCGAGAGATATTGAACGTCATCCGTAGTGCAGATATGGTGTTGTACATCGTTGATCCATTCCAAGATGCGCACTTCAATGTTCTTCACCGTGAATTGCACAATGCGGGTTTGCGATTAAATGAGACTAAGCCACCCGTTTTCATTAAAAGAACTGAGCGTGGAGGTATCGACATTAGAACTACTGTAGAACAAACACACCTTACCAACGAAGAGATGGGTGAGATTATTCGCTCATTTGGATATACATCTGCCATTGTAACTCTTAGAAACAATACGACTGCAGAGCAGGTCGTTGACTGTCTTGCTGAAAATAGAATTTACGAAAAGGCGGTTATAGCAATTAACAAAATTGACATTGCAACTGAAGAGGACCTCGTACGTTCGAGAAAATCGTTGCCGGAAGACTGGCCCGTCATGCGAATATCTGCCTTCAAGGATATTGGCTTGGAGGAATTAAAAGATTTCATTTACGACAACTTAGGATTTATGCGTGTTTACCTCAAACCTCAGGGTCAAGAAGCAGACATGGAGGAACCGTTAATTGTCAAAGATGATTCTACTGTACAACACATTTGCAACAAATTACATCGTGATTTTGTCCGTAAATTCAGATATGCTCGAGTCAAAGGCCCAAGTGCCAAATTCGATTGGCAGCGAGTCGGTCTTGACCACCTTCTCAAAGACGGTGATTTACTTACCATCGTTGTACGTAGGTAATCAGTCCCAGATACCCATGTCCATTCTTGCATCTTCAGTTGCGTGAATTTTTGGGTCCCAACGGGGGGTCCAAACTAGATTAATATGCACGCTTGCTAAACCATCTGTCTGCAGCGCCGCTCGATGTGCAGCGGCCATTATTTCTGGTGCTGCAGGACAACCGGGTGATGTCAATGTGAGGTCAACCTCTGCATGAATACCTTCGCTTTTTTCCTCAAAGCGTACATCATAAACAAGTCCGAGTTCTACAATTGACAACTCCAATTCAGGGTCTTCTACTTCGTCCAAATGTTTCATAACATCTTCCTTATCAATCAATTAACCACCTCAAACGAATGTACGAATGTCCCTCATCACTTTGTCAAACATGTTTCGAAATCCATTTGACCGACTTGGAGAAAGTGAATTCAAGATACCCATCTCCTCTGCAAAATCAGGAGAAAGGAGGAGCGCTTGGGCTGGTGCAGTTCCGTTAATGGCTATGGATAGAATTCCCATGAGCCCCTGTACTAGCTTTGCATCCGCCCCTGAGAGTAGAATCACCTTTCCATCCTGAAGTTCAACTTTTACGTGAGCTTCGGACTGACATCCGTGTACCTTTGATTCATTTGTCCAAGATGCTGGAGGTAAGAGGATTACTTCGTCTGCCATGTCAAACACCATTTCTAAGCGCTCCATCTTATCGTCGACTTCTTGAAATTCTTCAATCAGTTCTGTCAATTCCTCAGGATAGGTCATCCAAACCTCTCCGTTATGAGTTTTAATTGCTCGACAAAATTTTCCGCTTCATCCATCGTGTTATACAAGTAAAAAGATGCACGAACGGTTCCAGAAACACCTAATCTGTTGAGAAGAGGTTGGGCACAATGATGTCCTGTTCGCACTGCAATACCTCGAGCATCAAACAAATGTGCCAAGTCTTCACTGTGAATTTTTGGATGGATGAAAGACACAACTGCGCTGTCTTTGTCATCATGACGACCGTAGACTGTAATCCCCATTGAGCGCAATTGCTCTGAGACCCATCGAGCTATTTTGATGAGACGATGATGTTCTTGAGGGAGGTCTATTTTCGACATCCAATCAAATGCTGCACACCACCCAACTGCCTCGGCAATTCGTGGTGTTCCTGCCTCAAATTTATGCTCGTTACTCTGAAATGTAGAACCATCTACGGTCACTGTCTCAATCATATCTCCACCACCCATGAAGGGTTGGAGTGTTTCAAAGACCTCGTCGTCAATAAGTAACGCACCAATGCCGGTTGGTCCGCACATTTTGTGGGCGGAAAAGCCATAAAGTCAGCATTTGAATTCTTGAAATCAATTCGTTCATGAGGTACGCCTTGTGCTGCATCAATAAGAACCAACGAGCCGTTCTTGTGAGCAAGTTCGATAATCTCTTCGAGCGGGTTTCGCACGCCTAGAACGTTGGAGGTATGAACGACACAAACCAATTTTGCACCTTCTAAGGATGCTGCGTAAACATCCATATCGAGTGTGAAGTCATCCAATACGGGAACATATCGCAGTTCGACTCCTCGTTCATTTGCTAACATTTGCCACGGTACAATATCTGAATGATGTTCCATTTCGGTCAAAACGATTACATCGCCAGCAACCAGATTAGCACGACCCCATGCGTGTGCAACAAGGTTGATTGCTTCGGTAGTTCCGCTGGTGATTACTGCACGTTCTGCATTGAACCATTCTTTAAGCCGTGAGCGACATGCTTCGTAACCCTCTGTGGCTTCGCCAGCCAAGGTATGTACTCCTCGGTGGACATTCGAATTTGATGATGTGTAATAGTCGTTCATCGCATCCAAAACCACTTGAGGCTTTTGTGTCGTAGCAGCGTTGTCCAAATAGACCAAGGGATAACCGTTGACCTCTCTCTTCAAGATCGGGAAATCATCACGCAAAGTCATGTAAATTACCTCTTTAGTTCGCATTCAAGATGAACTGTGAGCCGAGTTCGCATTTCTTCAATCAAAATTTTGTTGGTCAAATTCGTAAAGGCGTCATTCAAAAAACCATTCACAATCATACTTTCAGCATCTTCTGGATTCAATCCTCTCGACATTAAGTAGTGCATCTGATTTGAATCAACTGGGGCACTCGCTGCACCATGTGCTGCCGACACATCATCAGCGAGTACTTCGAGTTCTGGAATGGCCTCTGCCCTTGCCTTTTCAGATAACAGAAGGTTACGAAAAACTTGGGAAGCATCTGATTTATCGGCACCTTCTGCAATGGTAAGTAATCCCGTGCCGATGAAGTGGCTTCGACCACCGCATGCAGAATTCATGACCAAATCTGAGAAGGTGTGTCCGTGATGGTGGTGAATTTCAACATGCTCATCGTCGTGCCGAGAACCGTTCGCATTGACAGTGATTGATTGTCGAATCGATGAGCCCGTTCCATGAAGTGTACTGCGTATATCCGTCTTACATCGGAAGCCACCAACAGATAGCGTTGCATGCTCAATCGAAGCATCACGATGAACCTCCCAATCTTCACAACGTAGAAATTTTGAATTCGAATCAAGTTCGTTGATAAACCCGTAATACAGTTGGGAATTCGCATGAATCTTTCCGGTAATGTGAATTCCTGCCCAATCTGGCTCACCAGAAACATGGATGAATAGAACTGCACTTCCTTTAACCTCGATATTCAGGTGTCCAACTGAGACATGCCCTGAAGACCGAGCATTCAGATGGATGGGTTCAGAAACATTGTCGAGAATGAGATCAAAAGAGGAGCCTTCGCATTCTCTCAAGAAGGTACGTGCTATTTCTTCCGAAGGCTTTGACCCCAGGGATTTTTCAACGAGAGACACATCACTGTCAGTCTTGAAAAGAATTCCGTCTGCTGATGGTACAACATCGGTAGTGCTGGGATGAATACGGTGCCAAGGTGTGTAGCGCCATAGATGTTCAGAACGGGGAGGGATTGGCATTTGATGGTACATCATCCAATGGAACCCTCCATTTCCAGCTCCAGTAACTTGTTCAACTCAACAGCGTATTCCATCGGAAGTTCTCGAGTGAAGGGTTCGAAAAATCCGTTAACAATCAAGCCCATAGCTTCCTCCTCAGAGAAACCCCGAGTCATGAGATAAAACAGTTGATCGTTAGAAACCTTCGAAACACTCGCCTCATGCTCAAGGTCTGATGTTGAATTACCGATTTCCATTGTTGGATACGTATCCGAACGAGAATCCTCGTCTAAGATTAATGCATCACAGACTACTTTGGACCGGCAACCCGTCGATTTCGGAGTAACTTGAAGAAGTCCCCGGTATGAAGAACGGCCTCCACCTTTTGAAATGGATTTGGAGAGGATATTGGAGGTTGTGTTCGATGCCAAATGGTGTACTTTTGCGCCCGTATCTTGGTGTTGGCCTTCACCCGCATAAGCAACGGAAATGACCTCTGCGTGAGCGCCTTCACCCTTGAGCAAGACTGACGGATATTTCATCGTGAGTTTAGAGCCAATGTTACCGTCAACCCATTCGACTGTTGCGTCACGATAGGCAACTGCTCTTTTGGTTACGAGATTATACACATTGCTGGACCAGTTCTGAACGGTCGAATAACGAATCTTAGCACCTTTCATAGCTATAAGTTCAACTACTGCGGAATGTAGAGAATCGGTAGAATAACTGGGGGCTGTACATCCCTCCACATAGTGGACTGAACTGCCTTCGTCTGCAATGATGAGGGTTCGCTCAAATTGCCCCATATTCTTGGCATTGATTCGGAAGTATGCCTGTACCGGCATTTCAACACTCACGCCCTTGGGAATGTACAAAAACGAGCCGCCGGACCAAACTGCAGTATTGAGTGCAGAAAATTTATTGTCGCTATAGGGAATCACGGTTCCAAAGTATTCCTTGACAATTTCGGGGAATTGTTTGAGTCCAGAATCCATGTCGAGGAAAATTACTCCTTGCTCCTCAAGATCTTCACGGATGGAGTGGTAAACAGCCTCTGATTCGTATTGAGCCGTGACTCCGCCGAGCCATTTTTGCTCAGCTTCTGGAATTCCCAGCCGGTCAAATGTATTCTTAATATCGTCAGGAACCTCGTCCCATGACTTTTCTGTTTGGTCGGAAGACCGTAGGAAATATGTGATGTTTTCAAAGTCAATCATGTTGAGCAGTGAACAGTTACCCCATTCTGGCATAACACGTTCAACAAAGTGTCGGTAGGCCTTTAAGCGAATATCTGTCATCCATTCAGGTTCATTTTTGAGTCCAGAGATATCTCGGACTACTTGTTCTGATAGGCCCTTATCAAAGCGAATGGTAGAGTTCTCTGGGTCATGAAAACCATATCGGTAATCTCCGATTATTTCTTGGGATTCTTCGGTCATTTTTTTCACCTCATGCGACTGGGTCAAGCCAATCATAACCTCTTTCTTCAAGTTCTAGGGCTAGTTCTGGTCCGCCAGAGTGGACAATATTACCGTCAATCATAGCATGAACAAAATGTGGTTGGACTAGGTCGAGTAAACGTTGGTAATGAGTGATAATGAGGCTTGCAGAATCTTGAGCAACCTCATTGATACCATCAGCCACAATACGCAGTGCATCAATATCAAGTCCAGAATCAGTTTCATCGAGAAGTGCAAGGTGTGGTTGAAGTAGCAGCAGTTGTAAAATCTCAAGGCGTTTCTTTTCACCCCCACTAAATCCATCATTGACATATCTTGAAAGGAAACTTTTGTCCATAGATAATCGAGACATTGCTGCAGTCAGCTCCTTGCGGAATTCACGACCCTTGGGGGGATTCTCTCGCACTGAAGAAACTGATTTTTTCAAGAAGGTTCCAACTTGAACACCGGGGATTGATGCGGGGTACTGAAACGATAGAAACATCCCTGCACGTGCCCGTTCATGTACCGCAAGTTTCTCGAGTGCTTGGCCACGGTAAAACACACTGCCATCAGTGATTTCATAAGATGGGTGGCCCATTACTACATTGGCTAGCGTCGATTTCCCTGAGCCGTTTCGACCCATAATTGCGTGAATCTCGCCCCGATTAATGGTCAAACTCAAGCCTTTGAGAATGGGGACATCTGCAACGCTGACATGTAAGTTCTCAACTCGCAAAATCTCTTCCGACATGCCCCAACCTGTTATAGCCTCGCAGAACTCCTTTATCAAGTGGTGTAATGGTCTCGCGATACGGTGACAGCATGTGCACTACTCCAATAATAGGGTTCAATAAGAAAGCAACGAACGACAGAACATGCCCGAAGACGATTTGGTTGCTAAATATGCTGCAGAAGCAAAAGCAGCAATGGCGGCCGAAGCAAATCGTCGAATTGAAGAAACGACAGACCCCGAAGAAGAAAAACGACTACGTTCAGCATCACTACTCCAATTCATAGGCCAATCGGATTTCATTCCCGCACTTCTCTCTCGGCTTGGTGAGGTCCGTGCAGCACTCGACGGACATGGTGGTGGAATCGCAGTTTCTGCACTCGACTGGGCTGAAGGAGCAGATTCCAAATTGGACCTGGTTTTGGATCTTACCGGAGCATGTTTATCCTGTGGCGCAGCACCTGGGACGCTTGAAGGTGTGAAGAAGGATTTAGAATCTGATGAAGAGATTTCGAGGATTCGTTTCTCCTCTGCTCTTCTCGACACCTTCGATGAATTGGGCCGAGAGTTCATTCTAGCACACGGTGCAGTCGAATTCGTGTAATCTTTGTTGTACTACGGATGGGTTGAAACATACGAAGCGAGGCGATGTGGTATGGGAGCATGGATAGACGGACGAAGAGACGACCCGATTCCGTGTCGTGAGACAGACCAAGGATTGTTTGAAGTTACTGTCCGGGATGGCCGAGGGCGGTTAGGGAAACTTCACACCGCACACGGGATCTTGGAGACTCCAGCACTTTTACCCGTCATCAATCCGAATATTCGCACCATAGAACCAAGGGAAATGTGGGACAGGTACGGAATCGGTGCACTCATCACAAACTCCTACATCATCTGGAAGCACGAACATCTCAAAGAAACTGCAACAGAACAAGGGGTGCATGCCCTGCTTGATTTCCCCGGTGTTGTCATGACGGATTCTGGGACCTTCCAATCTTACGTCTACGGCGACGTGGAAGTCGGGGTTGAGGAAATTGTCAACTTCCAATGCAGTATTGGCGTTGATATTGCAACCATGCTCGACGTCTTTTCTCGTCCAGATATGACCGAAGATGAAGTTGCACGTTGTGTCGAAGAAACGATCCAACGATCTCCCGCCAGTATTGCAGCATCCGGAACCACGATGCTTAACGGCCCGATTCAAGGAGGATTGTTCAAGCACCTTCGCACACAATCTGCACAAAAAATGGGACAACATGAGTTCTCAGTTCACCCAATCGGTGGAATCGTCCCAGTCATGGAGCGCCATATGTACAAAGATTATGCGAAAATAATGCTCGCTACGCTCCCACATCTACCCCCTAACCGCCCGGTTCATATGTTCGGTTGCGGGCACCCAATGCTTTTTCCAATGTCAATAGCACTTGGTGCTGATTTATTTGATTCTGCAGCATACGCCCTCTTCGCACGTGACGGACGACTGTTGACTCCATGGGGTACTCAGAAGATTGGCACGCTAGTCGAATGGCCGGAACGCATGCCATGTGTGGCATCTGTGACACCGGCTGAAGTTCGTTTGTTTGAAGAAAAAGAGAGAACTGCACTACTTGCACGATACAATCTAGAAGTTACTCTTGCTGAATTGGACCGTTGTAAGCAGGCAATCCGGAACGGAACTATTTGGCGTCTGGCTGAACGACGAAGTCACCAACATCCAGCCTTGAGAGAGGCTTTTTTGTGGCTGTCAACTAGCCCACACAACGCAAAATTCGATATGAAAATTCTTGAAGATTTCGTTCTTGATGACCGAGATGCTGCCAGAGATACTGATCTCCATGCAGGAAAATGGGAAGATGCTTGGAATTGGATTGTTCAGGCTCAAGAATCACCCCGCAAAGGTGGAGAACCTTGGGGAGGAGAGGATACACTGGTTCGCCCGCACATTAATGCTGCTCAAAATGCATTAAAGTCGCGCTGGAAACCTAGTGATGAATCGCTACCCGGCAACGATTCAGTTTTGATTGCATACGGCACATCAGGGCCGTGGAGAGAACGGCTAAGTGACTTGATGATTCGACTTCAAAAGCATTGTCCAGGGCTCGAGGTCATGATTCATACCCCGATTGGTCTTCTTCCATATTCTTTAGAAGACTTGAATCCATTTACGCATATCGACGGTGGAAGTTCTCTGTGGAGAAGAAAGCCGTTACCGATGTATATTCGGCAGGAAATTGAGAACTATGGAATGAACAATCGAAAAATCATTCTCCTTGATATGTTAGGTGATGGGATTCAAGCACGTGCCTTGAATGCGCTTGTTAATGGAGGCGTTTTGGATAGCACGATTTTATCAGCAGCAAATCAATTGGATTCAAAAGAACGAGAGCATGCTCTGTTAAATCTAAGGAAAAGGCACGTTGGCGATAAGATGGTTCTTCTGCTTAACCTTGAGTATCAATGGGTTCATCAGTTGTTGGAGAATTCTTCATTTGTCGTTAATCGGTTGGGCCGGGTCAAGAACGCAATGCTTTCTGATGGCACACATATCGTTAGTCCCCGACTCACAGACGGTGGCTTATCACTTACTAATGGCGGCGCTGTGGCCATTCATGGTTCTCGAAAAGTCACCCCACCAGAGAATTTTGAGCGCTTTGAAACGGGTGCAAACAACGACTCAGGTCCTGCTTGGGTTGTCGTTAACGAAGATGCTGAACCTTTCGTGCGACAAGGACGAAATGTGTTCCACGGTTTCATTCTTGCGTGTGACCCTTGGATCACTCCCGGCGACACATGTCTTATTGTCAACCAAACAGGCGAACTCCTCGGACACGGTATTTCAAATGGCACTGTAGATGAAATGAAGACATTCAGAAAAGGTGTTGCAGTAAAAACTCGTGGCGGAATTAAGAACTAGTTTTTCGCTTCATGTGCATTTGAGAGTATAGTTCAAATGGTGCCTTGAATCTCTAAAACTGGGGGAGGAGCGAATGGACGACGACCTCATCATAAAAACCTCGAATTTGACCAAATCTTACGGCCCCCATGTTGCTTTGAGAAACCTGAACATTTCCGTGCCCAAGGGCGCAACTGGCCTGTTAGGACCGAATGGTGCTGGCAAATCGACATTTCTCAAGACCATATTGGGTCTCATTCAAGCTACTGAAGGCGAGGGTTATGTTATGGGACTTGATATTCGAACTCAAGGTGATGCCATCCGCTCTCGAATTGGTTACATGCCGGAGTATGATTCACTCAACCCCGACATGGAGGCGATTCACCAAGTCCGATATTCTGGGGAATTGCTTGGAATGAATCCTACAGTTGCGCTGGCAAGGGCACATGAAACATTGCAATATGTAGGATTAGGCGAACAGCGCTATCGAAACATTGGCAGTTATTCAACCGGTATGAAACAAGCCACAAAATTAGCCTGTGCGCTCATCCATGACCCCGAATTAATCATTGCTGACGAACCCTCGAACGGTCTCGACATTACTGCTCGTGACTACATGATTGAAACTCTAACTAATACTGTCAAAAATGGGGACCGTTCAGTGCTCATGGCATCTCATCTGATGGAAGATGTTGAACGGGTATGTGATAATTTCATTCTGCTGCATAAAGGTAAACTTGCAGCACAAGGGCGTATTGAAGACCTCAAAGCATTCGACAGAGAAATCGAAATTCATGTTTGGGGTGGAGCATCGCGATTGGTTGAAGCCATGACAAAAATTGGATTGAAAGTTCGCAGAGAAGGGCGAGTGATGAGAATTCTTCACGAACAAGAAGACACTTCCTCACTCATTTTGAAATGTGCTGCTGAAGTTGGCGCTCAAGTACGTCGAATGCACGAGTATGAAGCATCATTAGAAGACCTGTTTTTGTCGATTATGGAGAATCTCGGATATGAAGTAAAATCAAGTGAAGATTTACTCGCTTCACCGTTGCAAGCACGCAAAGTTGACGCTCCCGAACACATGGGAGGTGGATCTGCATGAGTGACGGAAATGCTACAAATACACCTCTTTCAGAGGAAATATTGTCGGAAAGACTGTCACCTGAAGCCCCGGTAACCGGTAAAGTTCGCTTGGAAGCTGCTTGGGGCTCAACTGAAGGCGATGAAGACCTCACTGTGCCCCAAAAGCAGGATTCTGGGCATGAAGGACACGTATTCCAACAACAATACAAGCCTTGGAACGGCCAGTTGAACCCGAGGTGGATGAGAAACTGGTCTATTTTGAGGCACCACCTGCTTGGGATTTTCAAAAAAGGCCATAGGCCATGGGGTGTACCGATTCGACTCTATCTGTTGGTGGTTTTTGTTGCATCGTTAACCGACGTAGGCTTGACCCTCATATCCGGCTTGATTGGTGATGCAGGATTCCATTCGGTATGGGGTGTAAGCCGAGATAATCTCTATGCGCATGTCTTGGGATTCCTTCCCCGTAACATGCTGTACTATCCGGTCGTTGCTGCGCTACTTGTCGGCGGTGTGATTTCAGAAGACCGGCAGCATGGAACTTCGGCAATGTACTTTTCACGGCCAATCTCACGATTCGATTATGTTTCGATGAAATTTCTATCCGTTGCATTAATTCAAGCACTCATAATTCACGTCACTCTAGGATTATATTATCTTGCTGAAATCGTCACTATGGGGCGTGGATGGGCTTGGATTATCGATACTTTTCCGATGTTCCTAGCGACAGTCATAAGTGGATTTTTGCTAATTTTCACGTACACCAGCATTGGACTTTCTCTATCGAGCGTATCGAAAGGGAAATTTTTCCCGGGGATTGCACTGCTTTCGATCATCTTGGGTACGAAAGTTTTGGCCTTCATCGTTTCAAATCTATTTGATCGGGATATCCTCTACCTCTTGTCACCTTACGATTGCTTAGCGCATGTCGGTCAAGCAATTATTGGAACGCAACCTACCTACGACCAATACTCATGGACATGGTCTCTTGCCGCACTTGTGGCAATGAATGGTTTAGCATTATTTGTTCTTAGCACTCGCGTCTCATCAATGGAGGTGACTCGCGAATGATTCCAGACTTTGATCAGCAAGGTGCCGCCCAAACTAAAGAATGGGCACCCCAAAATAATGCTCCTGCAATTCTCCTAGAAAATGTTTCAAAGAGTTATGGAAGAATATTTGCTCTATCAAACATTACTCTAGCACTAAACGGAGGAGTAACAGGAATTCTAGGAATGAATGGTGCTGGAAAATCAACCCTGTTCAATCTGCTCATGGGTAAACTCAAAGTGAGTCAAGGCTCGATAAAGTTGTTCGGAACAGACCCCTGGAAAAATCCAGCACCCTACGCACGGGTAGGGTTTGTTCCAGAACATGAAAAGATGTACGACTGGATGACTGCTCACGGCTTTGTCTCCACATTTGCGCGACTCAATGGCCTCACAAGAGACGAGGCAGAGATTGAGGCTGACAGAGTGTTAGAGTTTGTTGGACTCACTGATGTGGCACACAAAAAAATCGGCCAGTTCTCAAAGGGTATGCGACAGCGAGTGAAGATTGCTCACGCTTTGGTGAATGATCCTGATTTGATCATTCTTGATGAACCACTTCAAGGCTGCGATCCGTTAGCTCGAACCACAATAATGAATGTGATTCGTGAACTTGGAAAAATGGGTCGTACCGTATTGGTTAGTAGCCATATTTTACAAGAAATTGAACGAATTACTGAACAAATAGTCATTCTTCACCAGGGGCGCCTACTCGCACTCGGAAATCTTCATTCCATTCGGGAACGTCTCGACAAAATTCCTCATCGCATATCAATACAAGCTGATAATCCAAAAGCACTGGCAAAAGATGTTATTGACATAAAGGAGGTGTATGGGATTTCATTCCCCGACGGTCAAAATTTATCCATCCAAACGCATAATCTTGGAGCGATTCACGCGCAGTTACCACGGATAATAGTTGAAAATAATCACAAAGTTACAACGATTGATAACCCAGATGATGACCTAGCATCAATTCTAGGTTACTTAACTTCTGGAGGGGGTATTTGATGGCCACAAAACCCGATTCAATCTATCGCTCATTCGATCGTAAGGCGGCAGCAATTGTCGAATTTACACTTCGGCAGTACCGAACTAAAAACTCCACCTGGGTCGTTCTTGGTGTTGGTTTTGCAGCGTTGTCTCTTATCTTCATGATTTACATCGATGTAATGAGTTCGGAATTTGAATCCATCGATAATGATGGTGATTCCTATGATTACGATAACGACGGCTATCCAACCGGCCAAGAGGTCAAGTTGGGGACTGACCCATTCAGTTCCAATTCGCATCCGGGCTTATTTGACCCACCTATCGAACCTGAACCTGCTTCGATGTACATCAATGAAGACGGTTTTGATTGGGATATTACTTCGATGGAAGGAGTACAGACCGCAGGCGTAGATGATGACGGTGATTGCCTGAACGAAAACCGGACTAGTTCTCAAAAAGACACAAACGGAAACGGAATTCCCTGCGACATTGTCGTCACGTTTATCACGACCCCATCCGGCAGGATAGTCACAAATATTGATGCTGATAATGGGGTCGATGAGGACCCTGATGAAGACGAATATACGAGTGAAGCAATTCATATTGCATTTGTGCTCTCTATCGGAAAACTGGGATTTGTACTGTTACTTGGAATATTCTTGCCGCTGTTTATGGCTACTGGTCTGGTCCGAGATGAAATGACTTCTGGAACAATGCATTTCATGATTGCCAAACCTATCGCACGTTCTGAAATATTCCTTTACAGAGTGATTGGTTATCTGGGGATAGTCTGGCCTTATGTGATTTTACTCGGCGCATTAGGTGGTATAGTTTCCGGATTTGTTGGCTCAGGTGATTCCTTCTTCCGTTTCGCAGACTTAGGGGTTTGGCTTGCGATTGTGTTTGCGACAATGATGGCTACATTGGTGTATGGAATGCTTTTCAATGCACTAGGAGTACTTTGGAAGTACGGTATTATTCTTGCTATACCATTTGCTGCTTGGGAACTGGGCATGGCGCTCCTTTCAATGGGTGCGCCAGACGCCACACTACTTCGCTTTTCAGTCATAGGATGGGCCTTGATGATTGTCGATTCGGCTGCGATGCTGGTATGGCCTAATCTCGATGTCTTTATCGAGATGGGCGCATGGGGCGGAGGTGGCGATGGGGGGACTATTTTTGGCTCATCACTACAAGGAGCAGCTCCCTTGGAATTCTTCTACTCAAAACCAGGTTTAGGACTATCTCCATTCATCGCCACCATCATTTCCACACTCGTGTTGTTGTTCCAAGCTGCGGTGTTTTGGTTCCTTGGAAGTGTACTGTTCAAAGGCAAGGAGATTCAGTAATGTTGCCAATTCATTCATTCTCTGGAGACCTATCGAAATTATGGAGTCTGCAAGACCGACCTCCCCTTCACCACCTCACATGGGACTGGTGGTGGTGGTTAGTCATGCTGGATGACCCAGATGGCCGGCCAAGTGGAAGACAATTGATGGTACTCTGGTCGACTAAAGATAACCCATTAGTCGATGTCAATGGCATGCCCTGGGAGCCTGCTGGCCGACCGAGCTATGATGAGAATAAGGCGCTGGCTCTTGACGGAATGGTGTGTGCATGGTGGTTTGATGGTAAACAAATGCATGAGCCCGTAATTCAAAGAATATGTCGCATGATTGCTTTACCCGACTCGCATCCAAACTGGCCACAACCATCAGAATTTTCAGGCCGTGGAGGAGGGGCAGTTGTACCTCTTTTGGAGGATGATCTTTCGATGGGCTTGAAGAGCGATCTTAGCGAGTTTTGGATTCACTTGCATACTGACAAAGAGGCGAGTCATCCCAAAGTTCCGAAACAGTTCGACCTTACCCTTACGCCTTGGAATACCGCTATGTCGACCGCAAGGCAAGCCAATGCCACCTATGCTGCCAATATGGGTTACGATATTTTACGGCTACACGGCACCCGAGTCAGCGGCAAACTTGATGATGAAACGGTCCAAGGGACCGCATACTTCCAAAAAGTCTGTGTCCAAGCGCCTTCAGTTCCATGGTACTGGGGCATGTTACATCTCAATGACGGGTCATACATTGACTGGTTTTTGCCACACATCTCATTTACCGTCAGTGCACGTGACAATCGACCATGGAAACGCAGAGATTTTGGACATATTGGGCTATCTCAGGGCGGATTGTTCCACGACCCAGTGAACAAGCGAAGTGAGCGATTCAACAAGGTAATTGTCCAAAAAATAGCGTCGAACCTCGAAGAAGGTGAGCATGCTCACTCTCCAGGTTCTCCACTTCCGGTTTTTGAGATAAAAATGTGGAATGAAAAAACTACTATTGAACTGCGAGTCAAAGCGATTGAGCGAGCACACTGGGCGTTTGACCAACCAACCAGAGGCGGGTTGAAATCTCACCTCACGTACAACGAATATCCTCTCGAAATGGAATATTTGAGAATTCGAGATGAACACGGTGTCCGAAAAGAAACTGATTATGAATGGGCTAGGGGAAATGCAGAACACTCTTGGGGGCTTCTACACTAACCGAGGCCGAACAGGTGTCAAATTCGAGAGTATTCTCTAGTTAAAATGGGCAAGGTATTATGTGCGAGGGGTGCTAGTCAATAATTAGGAGCGATTGCTATGAGTGAGAAATCCGATGTTGCCGAAGAGACCAGCGCTAATGTTCAAGCGACTGATGAAGCCAAAAAAGAAGCCGAACAAGCACGCCTAAAGAAGGCATTTAGGCTGATTGAAGGAGAAGAAGTACTATTGACAAAGCGACCAAGTACATTCGCATTCTTAGGAATGTACCTTTTGGGATTAGTGGTTCTTGCCATTCACTTTATCTTTGACAATGCGAATTCGCTTGGAGATGACGAATCGAGTGGCTTTGTCAAATTCGCACTGTTCATGATCGATGTGACGGGCGGCGAGAAATATCCGTTTGGTTTTGTGTTTGTCATGTTGTTCATCACTTGGATGAACCGACTTGTTAATGTCTCAACATCTGGGCGATGGGTCACCGTTGGCTTGCTGATGATTTCACTTACCCCAATGATTCTCCAAGCAGATGATGTGTTGTATTGGATTACAGACCTTTGGATGGATGAACCGGTTGGAGACTTCATCCCTATTGGCCAGTACAACTACACCTTGTTTGGACTGTTCTTTGTCGCAGTGTATACCGCATTGACCTATTACTACCAGCGAAGTTTCCACTATGCAGTAACATCAGATGCAGTGATTTTTGAACACAGTTTCCTCCTCTCACGCTCACACCGCCGAATCCTTTTCGATCGTATTTCAGAAGTCATGGTTGAAAGAACACCTGTGGGAACTCTTCTCGGCTTCGCTACTGTGACAATACTTACCGATTCAGGAGTCGGAATAGTCGAGGAAAACACTGGACCTGGCATTGCAGGGGCAATCCCCGGCACTACAGATAAAGAAGGTGACAGTAAGGCACAAAAGGCAGGCAAAGGAATCCTTCGTTCAGCCATTGGATTGCTCACATACCAGCGAACAATTCGAACCGTTCGAGCAGACCCAAAACACTGCATGTACAATATTAGAAACTGGGAAAGTGCGAAGGCTTTATTGAATGAAAAGCACAAAGAACACAGCCAATCAAATCTTTTGAAAGATTTGAAAGATACAATTGTAGCATCATCCGAAGACTAATGATTCACGAGACTACGGCGAGCGTTTGAAAAAGTGTTCGCCACTCCAATGCAAATGAGGGAACAATATGAGCAACGACGAAATACTCAATGGACCAATCGAAAAATTACGAAGCGGAGATCTTGATGGAGCAATTGAAGAACTGGATAGTTTGATGGGCAGTCACAAAACCAATCCTCAAGTCCATCATATGTATGCTGAATTTGCAAACATGAAAAATGCTGAAGCTCAAGATGATGTCATCCCCGGCGGAAAAATCATGATGGCCTACAAAAAGGCCATGCAACTTGATGAAGAAAATATGGAATACATCGGAGATTTCGCCACATTCGCACTTGAATGCCGTAGAATTCCTGTTGCTGTCAAAGAATTCCAACGCTATGCACGTCGTTTAGAAATAGAGGACATTCCGGTGGATGAGGTTCTTTTTACGGCAAGCAGAAATATTGTCGATGCAATTGAAGTGATGGACCCCACAAAAAAGAATCCAATGGTACAACCTTGGCTGAAACAAGCACTCATCTGGGCTGTTGGCGGTCTTGGCTATTCTTCTGAAGATGCTGTTGAGATGCTTACCAGTGATGATTGAGGTGAATGCATGACGAACCAAAGTGTTCGTCTAGCCTTTCGTATTGGTTACCTCGGTGACGCTTATCACGGAAGCCAAATTCAACCGGATGTTCGGACAGTTCAAGGAGAATTGATTCGCGTGTTTGAAAGTCTAAAATGGCTTAATCCTAAAAATGAGGAACATAATCTCGTTCTTTCAAGCCGTACTGATGCAGGAGTAAATGTACGCCTAAACGGGGGAGTTGTACGCATTGACCGAGAATTATGGGGTGCATTGACGCCACGAAAGATGATTCGAGCAGTCGATGACCGTCTGTCGAAGGATATCGCTTTCATCGATGTCAAAGAAGTCGATGAACAATGGAACCCTCGAATGGCAAATTATCGAGTGTACAGGTACAGGCTCGAGGGGATTGAATTTTGGAAGTATCCTGGCCACGTGTTTGATGAATGGTTGCGACTTTTTGAAGGAACTTATGATGCCACGAATTTCGCTCGGTTGGAGGAGGGGAAAAATCCGATACGCACCATCAGATCCTGTACGCCTTGGAAGGTTGAAGACCGAGTTGTTGGATTTGAAATCGTTGGTGAAGCATTCCTATGGAACCAAGTTCGTCGTACAGCAATGGCACTTCACAGGATGTGCATTGGTGAACTGGACCCGAAAGATGTACTCTCAGCGAAATTGAACCCTGAACTCGAATATGACTTTGGCGTGGCACCGGCAGATTGGCTCGTCCTATGGGGAGTAGATTGGGATGAATTGCCGTTACCTGCTTCGGATTCAGAAATTGAGTGCTTCTCTGCACCACCTCAAGGACCAGCTGTAGAACGTACGATGCGAAAGAGATGGAGAGAAGGTGCCCGTCATGAAATAAAGAGTCTGCTTTACAATGAGTGGGCTGAACTCGGAGAACTACCACAAGTACGTCATCAATGACTAATTCACAGTGATGTGGACAACATCATCGTCTTCAATAGCCAATCGTTCTCGTAAGAACGAGCATGCGATAACTTCTACCACATCTGTGTGACGGGTAAGATCAGGGATTAGAAGAGCGCATTCAATCATCGAATCCCCCGATTCAAGTTTAGCTAAATAGGCTGTTGCACCTCCGAAAGAAACTCCGTCCCTCAGGAACCCTCGGATACGATGAGCTTCGTACATTGATACATCAACCTGTGACGCATGGTTCCGATTTTCATCGGATGCATCTAAGGTATCTATTCCCGACTTTTTCCGTAGAGCGATATATTGAACCAAATCATCACCTTGAATGTTTAAATTCAGCGTTCCAGGCCAAGCAGTACCACCAAGCAATTGTTTGAATTGCTCTTGGTAATGCGGTTGTGCCATGAAAATATGGGCACGGCCTAATCCGCTGCTTACCGTTCCAGTGAGACGCATGATGTGCCCAAAGTGGACTCCTTTTTGAGTGCATGGTTGTGGAGAGGTAGGGGGAGAACAACAAGCCCGAAAGAACTTGAAGGTCGGACAACAGGGAGGTTTGAGGAGAGCAAATGCCAGGTGACATGTCATGGATGAAAACTCGATACGATGAATTATCGGACAAATCACTTTTGTGGGAGCCTCCTACCCTAGAGAGCCCAAATGAACCAAGATGTAGAATGGATGGTAAACCTACAATCATGCTTTCAGCAAACAATTATCTCAACCTCACTACCCATCCTAAAGTCAAGCAAGCAATGCTCGATGCAACCGTCAAATACGGCGCTGGGAGCGGAAGTGTGCGTGCCATTGCTGGAACGATGGATATTCACCTTGAAGCAGAAAAGAAGGTTGCTGAATTCAAGGGTGTTGAGGCTTCATTAATTTATTCAGCAGGTTATACAGTCAATGTAGGACTCATTCCAACCTTGGTAGCCGGTCCACAAGATGTCATCATTAGTGATGAGTTGAATCACGGCTCAATCATTGATGGAGTTCGACTCACCAAAGCAAGCCGTGGAGTATATGCTCACAACGACATGGGAGAACTTGAAGCAGTACTCAAATCCCATGAATCCTCTGATAGGAAACTCATTATCACTGATGGTGTCTTTTCAATGGATGGTGACATTGCGCCACTCGATGAAGTGAATGCATTAGCCGAAGAGTATGGCGCAATGGTCTATGTTGACGACTGCCACGGTGAAGGAGTACTTGGGGAGAAAGGTGCAGGTATTGTTGCTCACTTTAATTTGCAAGGTAAAGTCGATTTTGAAACAGGTTCATTCTCAAAGGCATTGGGTGTGCAGGGCGGCATACTTGCCGGAACTGAAATGACTCGTAATCACGCACTTAACCACTCGCGCTCATGGCTGCTATCTGGTTCACAACCACCTGGTGTGGCTGCGGCACAAAAAGCTGCAATTGAAGTCTTGATGGACGAACCACAACACCATCAAAAGTTATGGGAAAATACCGATTATTTCCGTAAAGAATTGCAGTCTTTAGGATTTGATACTGGAAATTCCTCAACCCCAATCATTCCCGTAATGTGTGGTGATTCAAGTGTTGCTAAGGCAATGACAAAGGCACTGGGCGATGAAGGCGTCATGGCAGGTGCAATTGTATTTCCTATGGTGGCGCGTGACAAAGCTCGCATTCGCACTCAAATGTCTGCTGGATTATCCCGTGAAGATCTCGATGAAGTACTACGATTGTTTGAAAAAGTCGGCCCAACATTGGACTTGATTTGATTATTCTTCTTCGAACTCATCGACGACTGAAAGAAGTTCGTCATCTCCGCCAGCAATTTCCTCTGCACCGTTGGATTGCTCTTGGTAAGACATGTCCATTCCTTCGAAAGGATTCTTGTCATCTTCAAGAAGGCACAATAATCTCCATCTTGGAGCCCATGACATATGAACATACATTGGACCAGGTAGCAGAAGCAGAAGCCATATGAGGCTGGAGGGTAAATCCATCATATCTGTTCTAGAAATCGTGAGCAAGGCCAAGCCTACAAACGGCATTGGATAGAGAATATAGCGCGGTGGAGTGGCTGGGAATCGTTTCGAGATTTGTATAATGATAAGTGACATCATACCTAACAGCAAGCATGCAATCATGATGAGGGCCGAGTGAAAAATCCAGTTGGTTAACCAACTGTCTGATGACTGAGTAAAGCGATAAGGAAGCAACAGCGCTAGAGATACCAACAAGCCATAGAATGCTGAAATATTCGATGGATGTGAGAGCCAAAGTGGCAATCGAGTAAACCTTCGTGAAAGAGACGTCCCCAGTAATGTCTCACGCTCTTTCGAACCTAAAACATCCAGTCGCCCTTGCCATCGCGGTGAGGTATCCACACCTTACCGTGGGGGTGGGGGTTTTCAATGTGAAGGACTATATTTTCGCAAATTAGGGTTTTATTCCCTACGAAGCATTCCCATGAGTCCATCGGGTTCAATCTCGATTGCCTCTTCATCCTCAAACCATGAACGTTCCAACAAGCCAGTATCGATATTTTCACGTTCACGAGCCTGTTCAATCGTATCCTCTTCGCCGTTTACCGCATCCCGAAGTGCTATAGCCTGATTGATGAGGGTGACGTGTCGTTTCAATGCGGCATTATTTGGTGAACGCTCACTAAAATGTCCAATAGGCGCATAGGTTTCATCGTCACGCAAGAGAAGAGTCCCCCCCACCAACTCATCTTCCGCCATTCGGACCCTACCTTCGCCGATATCGGACCAAGTGTTGTCAGAGAATCGGACCATGACAACTGCGAATCCGAGTTCTGCATCACTCATAAACGGATGATTGATGTTAACTGCAAGTGGCACATGCAGTAAAGGTGAATTACGGTAAATAGAGAAGGTTCCAACGACAATGAGAACGACTGTTACAATTGGGAAAAGTACTGAACTGAAAACGGGTAGGAGCAAGAAAAATGCAATCGTCAATACTAGGAGATACGCCGTTACTTGGATACAAAACCGTCGAATGAATGGTCGTGCCAGTTCGAGAGAAATGAACGGTCGCATTTCAACCGACAATTCCGCATGTCGTTCGACCATAACACACCATGGACCTGTGCTCCTTCAACTTCACGGTTGATTGAAAATATGTTTTGAGAACCTTCCCGGAATGAATGGCAACGGTGAGAAACGCCAATTCCTGTTCTCATCTGGCCGCACCCTTCAAGAAGTGTTCCGTAAGCATCACCCCGAAGGGGTGAGCGAGATGGTGGAATTACCGCAGGGAGATGTCCTCGAAGTTCGTCGAGGCGGACCAGAGACTCTGCGTATGCTCTCAAGCGACATGACCCGATTATCATCAACGGGTTACATCCGCATCGAGCGTAGACCGATGGAGCAGATGCCCAGAGTTGGCCATGTGGTATTTCGTGAAGGAAAACCCATGATGGCGTTGCATGAAGTGGATGCAATAACGATGGGACTCGAAGCCTTGCTCGATATCGAGAGTGACGGTATTCTCTCGGATGCTCTCTTGGCAATTCATGAAATTCCACTTGCCGAAATCGACCGTGTGTTGTCACTGTACCTGGATGCTCATTTACTCATCACGGAGTCTTCTCCAAGGGCCAACGATAAGCATCAATGGTGGTCAAAATCTCGCCTCAGAACGAGCTCTTGGAGTCGAAATGAGCGTTTACCAGAATTAGAAACGATTGTTGAAGCACCAGAAATCATTCGTTTACGGAGTAAAGCCATGCTGAATCGCCATGAAGGATTTGAGAAAATGCTCAGACCCGGTGACGCATATCTCCTTGACTCAACCGATCCATCGGGCGTGTTTGATCTGGCAGGACACCTGGCAGTCCATGGTCGACCTTTGCTGGTTTTGGCACGTCATGATATTGAGGCTTTGAATGTCCGCCACAATATTCCCATTGCAAGCAGTTCATGGTTGTCTGAAAATGGTGAACCGCGTTCGACCGGTCCAAACCTCGATGAAATTCGTAGAAAAATTGACGCTTTCCTTTGGGAAAACTTGCGGGCAGTCGTCGTTCTTGAAGGAATTGAATACCTGTCAAGTATTCATGGTGATGAACGAATTGTGAATTTCTTGCGCGACATCGTCGATGGGGTGAGGCTAGAAGATCATCTTTTTGTCGTTACCGCAGACTTCAATGCCTTTTCTCTGACAACACGACAACATCTTTCACGGTACATGAGCGAACTTGAAAGTACCACCCTTGAATACTGGAATCTTGAGCCGGATATGTTACTGGACCATCCCTTGTGTGCGCCGGCCAGTGAAGAGGAACGCAAATGGATTGAACAACAATTGGAGCAAGCAATTTCATCTACGCAAGGAGGATTTATTTCCCCTCAATCTACCGTATTTGGAACTATGATAGGAGGAGTTGAACAACCTGGACCTGAGGAGATTCATGACGCAACTGAATCGTTGGAAAATGTCGCACGAGAGTGGGTTCATGACGAGCATATCACTCAAGTTGACGAAAGAACTGAAATCGATAAAGTACCAAAAATGGATACATTCGATTCACCACATGAACTCATTTCCGAACTACAGACTCCAATAAAGACCCCTCCTCTAAAAGGAGCCGGAGAAATTGAACCTACCGCGTCTGAACCGACACTTCATGGCGATGAAGACACGGTTCAAATCGCAGAAACCATCCAAACTACGACACCCTTACCCGTCCCACGTACTGCTCAAAGAATACGCAGAAAAGTGAGAAAGGCGACACGGCCGACTTCAAAACACCGCAGAGCATCAATGGCTGCAGCTGCAAAAAATGCTCGCAACCCCAAAGAATTCCTCGAAATCGTAAAGCGTACTACAGAACCTCCAAACGCCATTTCACATTCTTTAGAAAATTTTGCTCGAAGACAAGATGCTGCATTGAGTAAAATATCTACTCAGAAAAAAACCAACACGGTGATTCGTGATGCAGTACGACAACGTGTAAACCGTAAAGAGCATGTGCTACCTATCACCCAAATTCCCGAACATTCGTTGTCTGCTATCAAAGGTAAACAATCTCTCGATACGCAAACCAATCTCACACCCTTGAACGCTCGTCCAGGAATAACGAAAAATATCGAAACACAAAAAATGGCTCGCGAGTCTGCGTCACGCAAACAGACTCAATCCTCAATTGAAGACAAATTATCCATTTGGGAAAAAGAAGACCGTGAGCGCCTAAGAACCGAAACAGGAGTGGCCGGCAGTGAGTAATCAACGAGAAAAACTAGCATTGGCCTTGAAATTGGCCAAGCAAAAGCTTGGCTCGCAAACGACTGGAATAGAACGTGTATCGAAACCTTCCCAACCCAACTCTTCTCCACCAAAATCCAAAATGAATCGGTTACTTGGCAAGGAAAATGTCCAAGACACTCGACAACAGAGTCTCCTCCAAAGAACCCATGTTGTTCAACGCCCGACTTTTGAACTGGTAGCAAATTCTGTACTCGGAAAAGAAAGTAAGCGACGTCAGCCGGCAATAGACCTTCAAACCGATAGCAACTCATTATCCGGCATTGCAGCACGAAGAATTCGCTCACTTCGCCAACGTACCTTCGAAGATATCGAACAAACTCAACAAAATCCTCAAAGTGAATATGTTGGTGTTGAAGACGATGGCCGACCTGTATGGAAGTCCATCCTCGATGGGCAGAGAGGGAAAACTGTTCTTCAAGATTCTGAACTTGAAGTCGTCGATGAGAACTCAGCATTCCATCATTCCGTTTTAGCACCCGTCGAAGGTGCATGGCCGCAACGTCTTCGCCCTGAACTTCGTAAATCCTTCAAACAATGGTTCACTGTTCCTGAAAATCTGCGTGCGACACAAGCAGCCGAGGCTGTTGTGGATGCTCCAGGTGGAGCACTCAATCCACTGCTTATTCTTGGTGATGAAGAGACTGGAAGAACTCACCTTCTTCATGCTACTGCTCAAGCAGTATTGCGACGACAAGAGGGGAATGTGTATCTTGTGACCGCTGCAGATTTAGTGACTCTTCAACATTTACCTGACGGATGGCAAGACACCTTAGTCAATGCAAGGATGCTGGCCATTGACGATTTGCATGCTGTTGCTCATCAACCCGACATGGCGCATGAAATTGGCCTGATAATTGACTATGCCCTAAATATGGGCGTACATGTTCTGCTAAGTTCGAAAACCGAACCTGAACAATGGCCAACATCCCGATTGTGGGAGATGACACGTCATGCAGCAATGGTTACCATCGAACGACCAAGTTCAACAAGCATGGTCTTGTATGCTCGTAAATTAGCCCATAAAAGAGGACTAATGATTGGAGATGGACAACTTGCAAGTCTTGTCCTAAAGGACGAAATTAGTTGGCGCTCAACACAATCAAACTTTGACCTTGTGGCATTGGCTGTTGAGTCTGGCCAGGAGATTCTCGACGGGGATGATGTGACTGCATTGTTGTCAAACCAAATCCTACCTTCAACCAACAATCTTATTCTTGAACGAGAAAATGTAGAAGATATTGCATCTCGACTAATCGATTCTGCTGTCGATACTGTTTACAGCGATGAAGTTCATGGCGGTATTGAGTTGTTTTCCCCTCTTCCAGAAATCGGCGACGATCAATATGCACCTCCCGAGCTCGATGCTCAAAAACTCTCCAAAGCTGCAGATGAGCGACATGCAGAATACCTAAGAATTGCACTTGAGGATACTGCACCAGCTGCACAGTCAGTTCTCAAACTGCACGAGCGGGATGAACACCTCATTGCACGAAAAGGCCACATCGAAGAGAAAGATTACGGTTTGGCAGCAGATGTACTCACCGATTTAGATGAAGCCTTCGATAAACAAATCCATGAATTTGAGAGAGAACTCTTACACAATTCTGTTCAACTCTCTTCACTTGAATCAAAACTTGAAAACCTTTCAGTTCGAACATCGGAAGCAACTATCGACGAACTCATTACAATCGCTGATGAATTACGCTTAATGGAGAAGAATCTTGTTGATTTTGACCCCGATAGAGAGCCCTGGCCCGAAATGAAAGACGATGAACCTGCCCAAGAAAAACGTCGAATTGGTCGACAGAAGACCAAACCTCGCGATGACCTCTTGGATAGCCATGTGCCTGAAGGAGAGTGGAACATTGATGCAAGAAATGTCGACATGATGGACCTCTTAGATGAAAACGATGAGATTCACAAGATTCAACTGGGCCGAATCAAAAAGATTGCGAGATTGGTCGCAGGTGAAGAAGAATGAGGCCACCTTGGTGGATGGAGGGCGTGGCCTTTTCCTGCCAAGAGAACTGTGGTCGGTGCTGTGACGAGCCGGGCGGCATAGTCTACTTGTCAATCACTGATGCAGAACGTATCGCTCAAGAGCATAAAATGAGTGTTGAATCATGGCTTGAACGAGACTGTCGCCAGACTCTCGATGGCAGATATGTTCTCAAAAGCAGACCGGTTGACGATGTGTGTATCTATCTTGATGAGAATAAACAATGCTCAATCTATTCAGTGCGACCTCAGCAATGTGCTGCTTTCCCATGGTGGTCAGAAAATCTTGCGACAGAAAGAGCGTGGAGGGAAACTAAGGAATCTTGCCCAGGATTGACTGCTGAGGATGCAATCATAATTGACGGCCAAAGCATACGAATTCACATGTTTGCAGACCGTGAGTCAACCAAAGGATTTCGCTCATGGCCACCTTGGAACAAGAAATAAAACGTTCGTAGTTTATCGTAAACCATCCGGTTTATCTTGAGATTTTGGGAGCCGACTTTATACGAAGGAGGTATGTGGAGAGTTCCGAGGGGAGCAAATGACTGAGAATAAGGTGTTGTTGGAAGTCACTGACAGCCATCTCAATACTGGTCTTCGCGGGGTCCCTGTGGGAACATGTCGCACATCATTTGTAACTCCGAATGAAGGAGTTCACTACTGTGGATATCCTATTTCCGAACTTGCGAGTTTTGACCCAGAGGACATCGTATACCTTCTGTTCAACAAAGAACTTCCTACCCCCGAACAATCAACTGTTTTCCGGCAGGATTTAGCCTCAAGAGCAATCATTCCTGGAGACGTAGAGTCTATACTCCATACCCTGCCGAAGTTTGGCCACCCAATGGATTGGCTCAGCGTTGGAATTCAAGCCTTAGGAATGTTCGAAACTGTTGACGACTGGAGGGAAGATGCGTTGAATTTAATCGCAAGAATGCCTCGTTTGATGGGTTTGATTTTCCGAATTCGTGAAAATAGAACGACTGAGATTCCTGCGGATGATTCATCGATGTCACTTGTTGACCGATTCGTTCGTACCCTTGACCTTGAAGGAGTAGATAGAGCAAAAATGAAGCGAGTCATCTCGACTTATCTGGTTCTTCACATGGACCACGGAGGGGGAAACCTGTCAACTTTCACCGGTAAGGCAATAGCATCAGGTAAAGCGACTCTCTATTCCGCAATGGCTGGAGCAATGAATGCTCTTTCTGGTCCGTTGCATGGCCGTGCAAATCAGTCATGTCTTGAGTTTGTGTTGAAGGTTGGTACCAGCAATCCAGTAGAAGTAGAAGCCTTCGTTCGTGCAGAACTCGATGCGAAACGCCCGATATTCGGTTTCGGTCACGCCGTTTTGCGCTCAGAAGATCCTCGGGCAACTGTCCAATTAAAGCTCGGAGCAGAAATCTGCCCTGATGATGAAAATTTCAAAATTGTTGCCGCACTGCGAGAAATTGCTCCTAAGGTACTTGCTGAAAATCCTAAAATTAGCAATCCAAATGCAAATGTCGACATTGCTAGCGGTGCCCTCCTGCACAACATTGGCCTTACCGACCCAACGTACTACACGACCTTCTTTGGGTGGGCGCGTGTTGCGGGTATTGGAGCACAAATCGTGGATGAGCGAAGTGTACTAAGAGACGGAAAAGGCACACCAATATATCGGCCTAAGTACTACGCAGAGCAGCAATCACTGCGGCATATCGAGTAACTTCATTGAAGTACAGGGCGAGAAGTCTTGCCCGAACCACGGTGACCAATCAATCGTACAGCCTCCCATGGAGGTGAAGTGTTATCACAATGCTCAAGAATATCCTCAACAGAAGATTGCCACTGCCATTTTCTCTTCCACATTTGAATTAATTCTGTCTGACGTGATTTATCACATTCATTCCAAGGGGCGACATTATTCATCAATTCTGCTCGAACCTCAAGATGATTTTCCTCTGTTGCTGACTGGAGAGTTTTGAGTTGAACAGAATCCAAAGGCATTGTAGCAGGTTGAGTCCAACGTAGGTGACCTGAAGGAAGCCAAGTATTTCCTGGGTCGGAACAATCGGTCAATCCGGTTAGACCTGCCGATAGAATTGCATGTTCGAATTTTGATTCCGCAGGCCAAACATAGATTGGATAACCCCCCTGATAGGAATTCACCCGTGCAACTCGAGAACCAAAAAGCCCTCCTCTGCGTCCAAGCGGGATGAAATTCTTCGGTGGGAGAAAATACTCCACTGCGCAAGGTGCCATTGATGCTCCCGCTTGCTTGTTTTTTCGAATAAGCCGTGAAACGGGAGTCGTCAAAAACTGAATTGCTCCTCGCATTCGCTTTGAGTAATACGTACCAAATGGGGGAATGTAAGGCGTTAGGTTTGCCCAAGGGCGTTGAATATTGTGGCTGGTGACAGAAGATTTCATTCCAGTATGAAATGAATAATATACCGTGTTTTGTGGAGGAATTTCATATTCGTCAAGCAGAGACTCTGCACGCTCCATCATTGTCCCAATATGGGAAATGTGTTGCTTTTTTCCGAATATACCGCCGCCGTAAAGCGCTCTTGGATGAGGACGCTTAAATTCTAAGCATCCCATCTTGCCATTCTCTTTCCATTGTTTTCGAGTCTTTGAATCCTCCAATAACGACCGTAAGGAAAGAAATCCGAGTGAGGTCAATTCATCCAGAGTATGATTTTCAACCCAAGTATACGAGTGGAGGTGTCTCTTTTTTGAAACCGAGACATTATTGTCATGGTGCAGAATAAGTTCTCCATCCATCGTCATGCGTAAATCAAATTCAATACCGTCATTATGCTCGATTGCATGTCGGAGACTAGCAAGGGTATTTTCTGGTGCTTGTTCCCACATCGACACCACGGTTCTCTCCTAAGGGCCCTCCTTTCTAAGACTAGTTACTTGATGTTGGCAAAACTATAGGGAAAGAATCAACTGATTGTACTCAACTCTGTCATAATACATATAGCGAGCAGCGAAAGCCATCGGTCTATGGGCCCCTACATTGTCATGATGGAGCTCATATTGTTCCTTACTCCATTGATTTGCTGGTTTTTCACCGTACACAAGCCCGAATCAAGAGTTCCAATCAAGAATTGGATTCAGCAAGTACGAGAACACCGTTATTACCTGCACATCCTAGGATATCTTGCTATTATTAGTTTGAAGTCTATTACCGATACACTCAACGAACCAATCAAAAACAGGACCGGGCATTGGACTGATCTGGTGTATTCAATAGAAGGAAATTTCACCCAACAGGTCCAAGACTTTTTTCTCAATGATGTTCTTACAGCAATATTGAATTTTCATTACCTCTTCATCTATTTGTTTCTGATTTATGTTACCACGGTATACTACGCGTACTCTGGTGACCGAGACATGACCGACAAGGTGACGATGAATTATCTGCTCATTTACGTACTTGCAGTGCCGTACTATCTTTTCTTCAATGTCGAGGTAACTTCATCATGGATTCCTGGGATGGAATCACTTCTTTACCATGAAGAGTGGTATAGCGTATTTTACGCACGAAATGACCCTTTAGATAATGCAGTTCCATCTCTTCATGTTGCGATTCCATTCGGGATATTAATGCTAAACTATCTGCATGCCAAACAAAAAGGTATTGCGCTGAAAGAATGGCGTCACTACCGGTATCACCTGTTTGTACTTCTCAATACCGTTCTGTTCATGTTCACCATACTTTATCTGGGGATTCATTGGTTCGTTGACATTCCACTTGGCATGTTGATTGGTGGTGTGGGAGCATTGTTTATCCATCACTTACAACCACGTATTCGAAATGACCATGGTAGTTTCTTCAAAGGATTTTCTTCAAAGAAAATACGACAGCATTTGTTAATTGAAGGCGTAATTACTCTGTTACTTTTCACCACCGTTCTTATGGCTGTTCAAGTTCAGGAAAGTTCGGTAGATGAACGTGTTTCGTTCCAACTCGGCCCGAATGACTCTCTGTTTGAAATCATACAACCCAACCTGGGGAGTTCACATGTTGATTCCAATGTCACGAATTTAAATGACAAAATCACCCTTGAAGTCGTTGTACTCGACATTGAATTGGCTAGCCCGTCTATGAAAAACGGTTCCATAGACTGGAATGTCGTGCGCTCATTAGGAGAGGTCTATACCGTTAGCCCGCTGTCAACTTTGCAATTAGAGATTGACTCGCCTGAAGAGTACACGTATATCCTCATGCATAATCCAAGTCAAAACTCATCTGGCGATGTGGTTCAAGTTCGAGTAATCAATGACTATAATCAAGATGTCATGGCTCAAGCACTCGCACTCTCAATCTGTTCGATGTGGATGACAGGTTTTGTCATCAACAGGCTTCGCCGTCTGCGAAAATATAACCGCACATTCTATGACTCCACACCGTCTCATCTTTGGGAAGAGGAATGAACATTCTGAGGAGTGTGAGTTATGAGGTCCCGCCACCTGCCCTAAGCAATGGCAGAACCAGAGCATTTGGCAAATGCAGTGGATGAACTGCTTGACTCTCCCGGTGGCAGGATACTCACAGCCGCTCGAATGTATTTGGTCGAGCGTGTTCGATTACTAACGCTGGTTTTCGCTTGTGGTTTTGCCGCAACATTTCCGCTCACCAAGAGATTTATTGCGTGGCTTATCGACCCAAACCGTTTACCTACAAATGTCGAAATTATCGTGATTACTCCTGTAGAATTTATTCTCTTACAAGTTCAACTCGCAGCGCATGTAGGGTTATTGGCGGTGGTTCTGGTATTTGTTACCGAAATTAGTTGGAGAGCGAGTAAAAATCCAAACGTAAAGGAGAGGCTTGCTGAACTGCAACTTAAGAAACTGCGACCGAACAGAACGGTTGCTTTAACGCTGATTTCTGCTGTTTCATTGATGGCTGTTGGGATTTACTATTCGTGGAATTGGCTTATTCCAATGCTGCTCGAATATCTAACGACTGATGCACAAAATGCCGGACTTGCAACTGAATGGAGGCTTACCAGCTATACATCCTTCATCGCCAATTTAGCGCTCGCATCTGCAATTGGGTTTCAGGCTCCATTGGTCACGCTCTTGGTGCTTAGGTTCGAGGTTGTTCGTCGTTCAACGGTAAAATCGTATCGAAGACATATTTGGTTCTGCGCCTTCATACTCGGGGCCTTTTTGTCTCCACCCGACCCACTATCGCTATTTTTGGTAGCAATGCCTGTTGTCATCTTGTTTGAAATTGCTCTGGCTATTGACGCACTGACTCGAGAAGAGAACGCATGATTGGTCCAAACTCTGGCGGCAAAGTCGAAATTGGCACCGCCATCGAGCCAGGAGACTGATTGTACATCATTCCATGGAAATCTGAACCGCAAGTAACGCTCATGTTTCGGTCCTTAGCTGCAGCCCATAATTCATATCGATAAGAGTCATCGTGACTTCGATGGAAGCACTCGATCGCATCCACACCGACACTTTGGCAAAAAGAGACTAAGTCATCAGTATCTACACAATAGTACAACGGATGCGCAAGTGAAGTGATTCCTCCGGCAGCATGAACGGCAGCACATGCATCTTCTATCGTTGGTTTAGGGCGTTTTACATGTACTGGTTTCCCGTCACCAATCCATTCATCAAAGGCCTGTTGTCGTGTTTCAACGTAGCCAGCATCAATCATTTCATCAGCCAAATGAGGCCTTCCAACGGAATCACCAGCACGCGCAACCACCGAGTCGAAATCTAAAGGCATACCAAGTTCTTGTAGGCGTTCAACCATGGCCTTCATTCGAGGAATTCGCCCATCGCCGAGCGGAGCAAGCCATGACTTGAAAGCGGCATGCGAAGGACTGGATAATTCAATTTCTGGGAAGTAAGCCAGGAGATGCCATGAGTCGGATGCCCGGTCTCTCTGACGGCTTTGCATAACCTTAGGGTCAGCTTGTAATCCGGGGGCACAGGTGATTTCGACGCCTGGAATGAAGGTAATGTTCTCCATTTTAGCAGCCAAATAAGCGGATTCCCATCCAGAAATAGTATCGTGGTCAGTTAATGACCAAAATCGCACATTCGATTGAGACATCATCATTGCCACTTGCTCTACGGAATGCTGTCCGTCACTGTTGGTTGAATGACTGTGAAGATCAACAACCTCGGTCCACATGTATGAAGCCATGTGCTCAACCTCTATTGAACTATGGAACCGTTCAAAATAAATCGTCGAGGTTTGGCAAAACTGGTGTTCTTAGTTGATGCTTCGGTACTGGCGTGGGCTCCTCATTGAACAAATCATCAAGATTCGGCATTTCTGGTACCATAACGGGTGCAGCACCTACAGGAGAAGTGGTGATTTTCGATGGCTCTTCAACCGGCAAGGGTATCTGTCCAACTCCGGAGGTCTGAAACTTATGTTCTGTAGATAACCAAGGTAAATCTGGAGTTTCTTTCGAATCCACTTGTCCAGGCAATGGAATGTTCGATATCTCGGTTCTCTGGAAAGGGTCTTGACTGCTACGCGATGGTTTGATGACTTCACGGTTTTGAGCAGTATGACGGTGCGGCGCAGGGTTACTTTTGACTTGTTGTGAACCTTCTGAATTAGGGTCAGATGTTAACGCTGCATAGGCATTTCCTATATCGGAGGCTTCAACAGTTTTGGATTCACCTAGAATGGATTCAACAATGCTTTTTGATTGTTCAGAAGTCGTAGATTTCGTTTCAAAACTATACTGATCAACATCCGTAGTTGCTGAACGAAATTTGGTTGGCATAGATTCGACGGCTTCAAATTGTTCTTCAGCAGTGGGTGTGGAAATCATTTCCATCTCGCGGCGTTCGCGCGAGGCTATAAACCACACAAGAAATAATACCGCAGAAAGACCCAAAAGAATTGCTTCCTCGAATCCAAAACCATCTGACAACCCGAGTTTGAACGCATAACTCGATATCGATAAGACCACCAAGATTACTCCAAACACCAAAGATGCAGACGCAATCTTTGGGGCTCGAGGGTCCATGACATCACCAGATGCTCCCATCCTATGAGGGTTATTCCTGCACAGCGCTGAGTTCGGCAGCACGGACTGTATTTTCCATCAACATTGCAATTGTCATCGGACCAACACCACCCGGTACAGGAGAGAGCCATCCAGCTTTTATCTCCACATCAGGGTGAACATCTCCAGCGAGCCTCCAGCCGCGCTCACGAGATGGGTCATCAACGCGATTTATTCCAACATCAACCACGACCGCACCTTTTTTTATCCAATTAGGTGTGACCATCTCAGGAATGCCAACAGCAGCAATAACAATGTCTGCATCTGCACACAATGCCTGGGTATTCTTGGTTCGTGAATGGGCAACGGTCACTGTTGAATCTACGCCTTTGGCCCCTAACAATAAAGCCTGAGGCATTCCCACAATTCTTGAACGACCCAGTACGACGGCAGTCTTTCCTTCTGTATCGACACCTGCCCAAGATAGCATACGCATTACTCCACTAGGCGTACAGGGTAGCATACCATCGAGTCTTCCTTGTACAAGGCGACCCAAATTTTGCGGATGAAAGCCATCGACATCCTTGGAGGGATCAATCATATCAGTCAGGGCCTCTTCATCCATATGACTTGGAAGTGGAGATTGAACTAGGATGCCATGAAGGCCAATCTGTTGATTGAGCGTAGTAATGGTATCTCTTACTTGCTGCTCGGTGGACTCAGCGGGGAGTTCGATGTGTGTGCTCTGAATTCCCAATCGTTCACATGCTCGGACTTTGGAGCCTACATAGACGTGGCTTGCTGGGTCGTCACCAACAATGACCACTGCAAGATGTGGCTTGATTCCAAGCGAGGTACATCTCGAGATTCGCTCAATAAGGTCCTCTTCAACTTGTTCAGCACATGCTTTGCCGTCAAGTCGCTTAGCCACCATGCTAACCCCAGCCCACACTTCACTTTGAGCATTCGCTTACAGAACTCCGCCACCGTCAAGATGTTCAGAACCTTCGACCGTTGCAAATAACCGCTCGTCTTCGCGAAACGACTTGAATTCAATTGCATTTCCCGATGGGTCATTCAAAAACAAAGTTGCCTGTTCTCCGACCTTGCCTGGATAGCGGACATGAGGTTTGAGGCGGAACTCGATTTCTTTATCAACCAATAAATCACGAAATGTGTGCCATTGCGAATGTTCCATTACCAAACCAAAGTGAAAGGGGGGGACATGCTTACCGTCAACACGGCCACCGTCGGTAAAATCAGGCATCTGTTCGACGAGGTGAGCGACAATTTGGTGGCCATAGAAGTTGAAATTAATCGATTTTTCAGTACGTCGTCCGACTGAACATCCCAATAGACCAACATAGAATGTCTCAGTTGATTGCAAATCACTTACTGGAAATGCGAGATGGAACGGCCGCATGGATAAACCATGAATCGAAGGTTTATCGGTTTCTCCCTACGACGTGAGTGGAGCCTGCGGAGGGACTCGAACCCCCGGCCTTCGGATTACAAATCCGATGCACTACCAGCTATGCTACACAGGCGACAAACTGCCCGAGACACTTACCCTTGATGAATGAAACGGATAGAACAGAAGAAGATTGGGCCAAATTTCAAACAATGAATGAACTAATTCAAGGGACAAGTCAAAGAACACTGCCGAATTGGTTAGGCCATGGACCCAAATGCAGGTGCGGGATTACTCAATCCGTATGCGCAATCTAAGATTGGAAGTGACACAATCTTCAGTTGGTGGGCACGCTATCAAAAAGCGATTGAAAACGGCGCTGACGCCGTAAATGGGACCATCGGAGCTTTGCTTGAAGACGATGGCTCACTTGCAATCAATACCGTAGTCGACGAAGCAATTCGTGCTGCACCTCCCGTTGAGATTGCCGCCTATGCACCATTGAAAGGAATGCCTGCGTACCTTGACTTGGCCAAAACTCTTGCATTAGGAGAATACCGAAACCAAATGGAAGAAATGGGGTTATCGATGACCGCAACAGCAACACCTGGTGGTTCAGGTGCACTGTTTTTGGCAGCATCGAACTTTGCAAACCGTGGTGAAAAAGTGCTGTTACGCGACCGTTATTGGGGTCCGTATAAGGGATTCCTCTCTGGCTGTGATTTGAAACCTGAAACATACCCACTGTTACCTAGCCATGCCTCTGATGACCATCCATTTGTCGACATCGTGGGCTTTAAGTCATCATTAGAACAACTTTGTCAGGTTCAAGATAAGGTGATGATTTGGTTGAACGACCCTGCACATAATCCAACCGGATTATCACTAACTGCATCGGGCAGAACTGCTGTTTTGGATGCAGTTATGGAAAGCGCTTCTCGTCACGAAAATGTCGGACATACGCTTCTGATTGATGCTGCATACCATCTCTATGCTGACGAACCTCATGGCTGGGGACAAACCATCCTTGAATCGATGAACGATGGGTGGCCGTGGACCGAAAATTTACTCATCACTTTCGCCATTTCCCTTTCTAAATCACACACTATTTACGGTCTGCGAACTGGTGCTTTGGTGAGTATCCACCCTGACCATGAAGTCACCGAAAAGATCGCAACTGTGATGGGAGTTACAGGAAGGCAAACATGGTCAGCAGCACCACGAGTTGCACAATTCTCAGTCAGTCAAATGCACTCCTCTACAGAAGGTGGTGAAGCATGGAGCGTCGAAAGAGACCGATTGCAAGCATTGCTGGTTGAACGTAGAACACTTTTTGTTGAATGCTGCGAGAAATTGAATGTTCCCTTGAATCCGACTCATGATGGATTTTTTGCATGGCTTGAGCACGATGACCCCCCTTCAATCGCTGAGGCTTGTGCTGAACAAGAAGTGTTCCTAGTACCCCTTACCGGTGGAGTACGAATCGGGTTATGCGCCATTCCTCTAGAAAAAATCCCAAGAGTAGCCCAAGCACTATCCAATGCTTTGAAATGAGGTGTTGAAATGAATAATGTGCGGGAAAATCTCCTCATTTCGAGTCTCGTTTGCATTACTGCTGGTGCTTTTTTTACTGTTGCTGGCATTATGTCAATCGCTGGAACTGTGGGTATCAGTGGTGTTGTTCTGTTCATCCTCGGCATGACCATGTCCACACAACAAGGCATGTCGAAAAAGGAGATTGAAGAATGGGTTCCAGACTCAAGTCAATTGCCTGATGCTGGGAGAGTCATGTACCGAGTCGATGTCACGATAGATGAACCCAAAAAGTGTACCGTTATGTGTGGACCGTGTGGTCATGTCGAACTTTTGGATGGCGGGAGACCTCCTCAATTTACCTGCCCTGCATGCTCAAAAATTCTGTGGGATGAAGAGGAGTAGACGGGAAGTAGAACCCATCTCAAGAAACTACTCAATCCGGTGATTCACGCCATAGAATTGAAGTCAAAGAAACATTACGACACTCTATGGACGCGGATGCACTGCTCAACCCAGAGCGAAGAATGCTACGCGTCATGCAGCAGAAGGACACAAAGGAATGGAACCTATCTGAAATCCTATCAGCCTGTGAATGGACGGACCAAGCCGTAGCTGTAGGTGCAGGCCATGGACTTTCAAATGCAGGTCTGGCAAAAACTTCTGAGACCAGTTCAATAACCGTTCGCCTCGCCGATGAGGGACTTAAGGCTAGAGAATACGGCTTGCTTGAGCAGCGTCTATGGAACTGGATTTCAGACCACCACGAACCGACAATGGCAAACCTACAAACTGAGTTTGAACGACATGAAGCGGGACCTGGTGTGGGTTTATTGAAACGCTTAGGGGTACAATTAGAAAACGGGACGTTTCACTCGCAGAACCCTTCGGATGTGACATCAAGAATCGAAACAAGAGCTGCTTTCCTCAATCTCCTGCCGTGCTTAGAAGATACCCTTGACCAAGACATGCTCGAGCATTTCAAATCCCGCCGTGGACTCATAGAATCCGTAGTTGCAACTTCACGTACATGGAGTATTACACCAGCAGGAAGAAAGATTTCTGAACATGAACTTGTCGAAAAACAATTGATCACAGAAATTACAACTGAGTTGCTACAATCTGAGTCTTGGAAGGATGCGGAATACCGACCGTTTGATGTCACTCTCGAATCCTCAACTCCCCGTACTGGACGCAGCCATCCAATGCAAGCATTGATTGAACGCGTTCGAAGCATATTTTTGGAAATGGGCTTTTCTGAACTTGTCGACGACTATGTCCAAACAGCGGGTTGGAACATGGATGCGTTGTTCATTCCTCAAGACCATCCTGCCCGAGAAATGCAAGATACCTTCTATCTTGACAACCCACAATCCATAGATATTCCAAAACATTTGACTGATGCCTGGAGGGCTATTCACGAATATGGTGGAGACACGGGTTCGGTTGGGTGGGGCGGTTCTTTTTCTGCAGAAACGTCTCAAAAAGGCCTCTTGAGAACTCATACCACAGTGAACACTATTCAGTATCTGGCCGACAACCCTAATGATGCTTGCCGGGTATTTTCGGTCGACCGAGTGTTCCGGAAAGAAGCCATTGATCGAACCCATTTACCGGAATTCCATCAAATCGAGGGCATTATCATGGAGGAAGGTGCAAACCTGCAAATGTTAGTAACGACACTCAAAACCTTCTATGCCAAAATGGGGTATCCTGAAGTTCGTGTTCGACCTGCCTATTTCCCTTACACCGAACCAAGTTTAGAGATTGAGGTGAAGTGGAGAGGAAAGTGGTTGGAACTCGGTGGCGCGGGTATTTTCCGTCCAGAAGTCACTGAACCACTCGGTATTTCCTCTCCCGTATTGGCTTGGGGGATGGGGCTCGAACGTCTTGCTATGCTCGTTCTGGACCTCGATGATATCCGTCAACTGTATATTTCAGACCTTGAATGGCTACGGAACCAACCGCTCTTGTAACGGCTTTTTTCGAACTGCCCGAGACTGGCATCATGACAGGGTTTTCTTCAATCGGGTATTTAGGCAAAGAGAATTGAGGTCTGCATGTAGTGGTCCCTTATTGGATTCACAGGAGATATTTACATGACTGATTTTCAATCACTTGGACTTTCAAAAACACTGCTTAAAGCTGTAGCATCGGAGGGATACACCACACCTACACCTGTTCAAGAACAATCGATTCCACCTCTTCTCGAGGGAAGAGATGTACTTGGAGTCGCTCAAACAGGCACGGGTAAAACTGCTGCTTTCGCCCTACCTGTTTTGCAAATCATGCAGAGGAATAAGACACAGGGTAAACGATTCATTCGCGCCCTGATTCTCTCTCCAACACGTGAGTTAGCCGCACAAATCGATGAACGTTTTGCTGCTTACAGCGAACATATGGACATCCGGCACCGAGTGATTTTTGGAGGAGTCAATCAAAACCCCCAAGTTCGTGCTTTACAGAAAGGCTTGGACATTCTTGTTGCAACTCCAGGCAGATTACTCGATTTAATCGGGCAAGGGCACATCGATATTTCGCGTGTCGAATTTTTCGTTCTCGATGAAGCAGATCGAATGCTCGATATGGGATTTATTCGAGATATTGAAAAGGTGCTCAAAATCTTGCCTAAAAGACGTCAAAACTTACTGTTCAGTGCAACAATGCCAAAGTCAATAGCACAACTTGCTGGAAGTTTTCTGCATAAGGCAGTCATGGTCGATGTCAGTCCCAAAGAGATGACTGTCGACCGAATTGAGCAAAAAATGATGTTTGTAAGAAAGGCCGACAAGCGTAGACTTCTTGTCCAGTTGATTAAAGATGAAAAGGTAAAATGCGGCATCGTATTTACACGAACCAAGCATGGTGCTAACAGATTGGTGAAGCAACTTGGACAGAGCAATATCGAAGCAGCGGCGATACACGGAAACAAAAGTCAAGGAGCACGCACACGGGCATTGGCCGGATTTAAGGATGGAAGTATACCGATTCTTGTTGCGACAGATATTGCAAGTCGAGGTATAGACGTCGATGGAATCACGCATGTATTCAATTATGATTTACCGAATGAACCTGAAAGTTACGTCCATCGTATTGGAAGAACAGCAAGAGCAGGCCGTAGTGGAATTGCTTACGCCTTTTGCGACGATAGCGAAAGCGGTTATCTTGTTGGTATTCAACAACTCATCGGCAAAGAAATACCCGTACATTCCGCCCATCCGTTTCACTTCATCGGTGCAATTCCCAAACCGGGTCAAAAGCCAGGCAAGGTGAAAACTGGAGGCCAACAGAAAAACAAGCCGAGAAGGAATCGAAATCAACAGAGTGGTAAAGGCAACAAGAAGAAATCCAATCGCTCCCAAAACAGCAGTAGTTCGAACAACAATTCTAGCAATAGGCAGTCTTCGAACAACAGTGGACGTCGAAACAACCGCTCGAATCGAAACAACAACTGAGATTGTTCTCTTCATCCACAATCACTCGTAATCTGTCGGGTGAAACTCTATACTCACTAATGTTCAGTCGACAATATGGCCGCTGTCGAATGCCCACATTGCACGAACGATGTCGACATTGGATTCGCACCTGTTAATATTACTAAATCGTATGAATGTCCGCACTGCAGCCAAGAATTCGAGTATACTTCACAAGGAATGCAAGGACAAAAACCAGCCTCAAAACCCGGTGATTTGTTTACCTGGTTGTTTCTTAGTGTGTTTATTATACTCTTTTCTGGAGCCTCGATAGTGTTGCTCTTGTCAGGAGAGTTTATCGGCTGTTGTACCCTTATTGTACCCATACTTCTCGGAGGTAGCGTGCATGAAAGAATTAAGACTGGCGAATGGAATTATGGCGACTCTGATGGAACGAGTTAAACACTTCACCTGACAATGTTCTGGTGACAAGCCTAAGGGTTGTTTGAAGGAACTGGCCCGTACAAATTCAACATCGGCGTCCCGTCAATGAACAAGTGGTACACGCCAAGACCGGGTACCAAGAGCAGCCATCCTGGCTTCTCGACATCATGCAATCGGCGTACAGCTGCAGAAAGTACTGGCAAGGTAAAGAGAGCAGAATTTGCGACGACAAGCAGTAGGAAAACACTTGCGACCGTACCCGAAAAGAAATTACTTACAAAGAGCAATACCGAATTAATGATCGAAGATAGAAACGATGCAAAGATGAAGAAAAACCAAAATTCAGAGCGGGTTGCTCGACCACTGAAGGTGAAATATTTCTCTTGAAAACAGATATCGATTGCCATTGAGGGTTTCATGATACCATCAGGACGCTGTGACCCATGTACTGGGAAACGAGAGAGATACGTATCGCGTTTGTCCATGGTAAAACCACCAAGAGGTCGTCAATTGAATCGCCGTCGAGACGACAGATTAGGAGCCAATCACTTAGCGATAACGATTCCGTTTCCATCTTTGAAACTGCCGGTGGCAATCATGATGACATCAATGAGCCACCAAATCCCACATCCACCAAAAGTGATAAGTTTGAGAATCCCGGTCCCAATTTTACCTGAGTAAAAGTGGTCGACACCTAGGGATCCGAGTACGATTGAAAGTATGAGGAGCACTGTCCAATCTTTGTCTGAAGTCATTCCTGCTTGTTGCATTCCTTGTGGTTGCATAAATTCCCCTCACCGTGTCGTATTATAATGGTTCTGCCGACAAAAAGGACATTAACCTCAATCTTAACGTCTCATCAATGAAATGGCCCCCCGTTAATGCTGCCTCCATCAGTGCCGCCATAACGGGTGGGGCTCTTCTGGTATCGGCAATTCTGCCTCATGGCGAAGTTGATGGAATGAAACTCTGTCCAATTTTTCATCTCACCGGCCACGAGTGCCCTTTTTGCGGCATGTCGAGAGGTTTTGTCGCCATCACTCATTTCGACATACCACGTGCAATCGTGTTCAATCCAGGTTCACCTCTCATTTACGGGGCGTTTATCTACATGTTTTGGGGTTCGATTCAAGCTTTACGCGATGGGGAAACGGCGTTAAAGCCAGTCAGTAAGACGATCTATTACAGTTGGCTTATTCCTACAATTTTGGTCTTCTTGTTTATGTTCTACCAGCGAGTCATCAAGGTATTCTTGTTGTAGTTTATCTTCGAGACTGTGAGTTAAACCGCCAAGCTGCCGGCAAAAGAGATTTACATGAGGGTTAAAAGGTGGTAGTTATGGAGGATATAGATGTCATTTGTCCTGCATGCCATGAAACACTGTTGCTCCCGGAAGACGAAGCAAATGCCTATGAATGTCCAAAATGCGATGCCGGACTTGTATGGAATGGTAAACATCTTACTGGAGTGAAAACCAATCGTACTTTTCTGTTTGTCAACGGCCCTGAATTTGACACCGTATTTGATTCAGATTCGCTAGCAGATGCACTTGATTTTGCAAATGATGTAATGGATAACAATAAAACAGTACTCAGCGAATTTGGCCAAGGTGGAAACAGCACTGTAACTGAGAGCGGCATAACCGAAAGCATGGAGTTTGACCGAGGTTTCCAAAAAGTGGCAATCGTCATTTTTGTGGTTTCACTTCTTGGTTTTCTAAGCCTTGTTGGAGCAGCTGGCTTTGCAGGTTGTGTATGCTTAGCTCCTTCTTTACTGATAATGGCCATCGCTTTTGGGCCTCAAACCCACAAAGCATCAGACCTCGAATATGTTCAAACTGCAGGAGGTTCTTACGGTGTTGGAAGCGGTGTTGGGTTTGTTTCAGATTCCAAATATTTCACATCTTATGCTTGGAAGAATGATATCTTTACGTTTAGAATGTTTAAACCCGGCTCTCATTTGAAATTCAAGTTTCTTCAACACTACCATAATGGAGGAGAATCTGGAAGTCCAAGTCAATACTACCATCTGAGTGTTGTTCTAGGTGGAGAGGATTTTGAAAAGGACATCAAACGGATTAACACAAGGGTTCACAATGCCGACAGGAACGATTTGCTTGAGGACTTCCAACTCATTCTAGCGGAGAAAAATAGACTTTACGAAAAAACCGGAATAAGCCCATCCCTTGAAATTTATTTCAATTCATCGGTAAAGAAACCAAGTCATGTCATGAACATAATTAAGCAAGATTCGGAACTAACTGCTCTTTGGGAGCAACTTGTAAAAGGAAACTGATTGAATTATTCAGATGAGAACTGTGTTTGGATTAAGCCCCCAAGTGGGTTGCTCTGCAGTTGCATCGGTAAGAAAGGGAAGAACATCATGAAGCACTTTCGGAATATCCACACACCATAAGTCTTCGAACAAGGGGGAATCAGGTGTACCAATTTTTTCGGTTAATTTGCCCCACATCTTAACGATGCCTCGAATCTTTTGCCGCTCATATTGGAACAACAGAGCTGTCGTCTGGATGAGCCCTTGGATTCCTAGGATGTATCGCTGCTCAACTTCTCTAACCTTGAGTGACTTCCATACCTCTTCCCAGTCCTCATGGGCATGCCAGTAACGACCTTTGTTGAACTTTGAAATGCCTTCATCAAGCCAACTTTGCTCTTGTTGAGAAAGTGGGCATTCCATCGCCATAGACCGTGTATACCCTTCAATATGATAAATAATATGCCGATAATAGGAAATATGGATGTCGAATTTCTGGCTCTTGTGAGTCCATACAGACAAGCGACAGATCACATAAATGAACAGCAGGAGTTCTGTCAAACCTACAGCCCACAGGTCGCAGAAAGCGCCCCAGCAATCGAAAGATTGCCATTTAGAATGAACAAATGTTCACTCTTCTTGCTCACGACGAATAACTGCTACGAAACTAACTGCGATTGACATAACAGTCCCTAGAATCCCAATCGATGGTAATGCACCAGAGTCTTCCTCGTTTTCATTTGAAGAGGTTTCAGAACAACCCCATACTAGAATTTGACTTCCATCAGAATCCAGCATAATCTCTCCTGTAGCCTCGTCGATTGCCGGTACGGATATTCTCTCTCCAAACTTGCATCCAAATTCATCATTGCATGCCACATTGTTCCAGGGGATACATTCTGTGGTGTTGTCACTCGTGGTGTTGTCATCCGTGGTGTTGCCATCCGTGGTGTTGCCACCCGTGTCGTCACTCGTGTTGTTGCCATCCGTGGTGTTGCCACCCGTGTCGTCACTCGTGTTGTTGTCACCCGTGGTGTTGTCGTCCGTGTTGTTGTCACCCGAGTTGTTGTCACCCGTGTTGTTGTCACCCGTGTTGTTGTCACCCGTGTTGTTGTCACCCGAGTTGTTGTCACCCGAGTTGTTGTCACCCGTGTTGTAGTCACTCGTGTTGTTGTCACCCGAGTTGTTGTCACCCGTGTTGTAGTCACTCGTGTTGTTGTCACCCGTATTATTGCCGGTCTTCGTATACTCAATATCGCTATGAGTATGGTCAGAATAGGTCACGTGCAGGTTATCATTGGAATCAATCGCCAAGGAAGATTCATAGCCGACGTCATCTGCTTTGTCGACCGTAAACGGTGTGCTCCATGAAGAGCCATCATAAGTCATATACCTAAGATTGACATTGGTCTCGTCAAGGTAGGTCACGTGCAGATTATCATTAGAATCAATCGCTAATGAGGATTGAGAGCCGACGTCATCTGTACTGTCGAGTGAGACTGGTGTGCTCCAAGAAGAGCCATCGTGGGTCATATACTCAAGATTGCCATTGGTCTCGTCCAGATAGGTCACGTGCAGGTTATCATTGGAATCAATCGCTAAGGAGGAATCCCAGCCGACGTCATCTGTGCTGTCCAGTGAGGCCGGTGTGCTCCATGAAGAACCATTATGAGTCATATACTCAAGATTGCCATTGGTCTCGTCCAGATAGGTCACGTGCAGGTTATCATTGGAATCAATCGCTAAGGAGGATAAGGTTAGATGGCCGACGTCACCTGTGCTGTCGAGCGATACCGGAGTGCTCCATGAAGAACCATTATGGGTCATGTACTCAAGATTGCCATTGGTATCGTCCAGATAGGTCACGTGCAGGTGATTATTGGAATCAATAGCTAAGGAGGATTGATAGCCGACGTTATATCGGCTGTCGAGTGAGACCGGTGTGCTCCAAGAAGAGCCATCATAGGTCATATACTCAAGATTGCCATTGGTGTAGTCAAGATAGGTCACGTGCAGGTGATCATTGGAGTCAATCGCTAAGCAGGATTGAACACCGACGAAATCTGTACGGTCGAGCGAGAGCCGTGTGCTCCATGAAGAGCCATCATAAGTCATATACCTAAGATTGCCATTGATTTCGTCCAGATAGGTCACATGCAGGTCATCATTGGAATCAATTGCTAAGGAGGTTTGATAGGCTCTGGTGGCGAGCGAGACCGGTGTGCTCCATACTTGAGGGCCTTTATATGCCATATACTCAAGATTGGCATTGGTTTGGTCATAGTAGGTCACGTGCAAGTCATCATTGGAATCAATCGCCAAGGAGGAATACTTACCCACGACATCTGTACTGTCGAGCGAGACCGGTGTACTCCAAGACGAGCCATCATGAGTCATGTACTCAAGATTGGTATTGGTTATGTCATAGTAGGACACGTGCAGGTCATCATTGGAATCAATCGCTAAGGAGGAATGCTGACCCACGATATCCGTGCCGCCAAGAGAAACCGGTGTACTCCAAGACGAGCCATCATGAGTCATGTACTCAAGATTACCATTGGTGGAGTCAAAGTAGGTCACATGCAGGTTATTATTGGAATCAATCGCTAACGAAGAAAACCTACCTACATCACCTGTATTATCGAGTGTAACCGGGGCACTCCAAGAAGAAGTTGAATTTTCATATTTCATGTAATCAAGACTACCATTGGTCTTGTCATAGTAGGTCACGTGCAGGTTATCATCGGAATCAATCGCTAATGAAGAATATTCGCCGACGTTTCCTGTGCTGTCGATTGAGAGCGGTGTACTCCAAGAAGAAGTTGAATTATCATATTTCATGTACACAAGATCAAAATTGATTGTCCAGTCAACATAGGTCACGTGCAGATTATCGTTCGAATCAATCGCTAATGAGGATTGAATGGGGTATCGCTGGTCGAGAGTGGTCGGCCGACTGCAATAAAAATCCCAAGGCGTCCCGAACGGTGAAAAATCATCGAAGTCACGGGGGTTTTCGTCTTCATAACAAGTCTTGTACTCTAGATTGCCATTGGTGGAGTCAAAGTAGGTTACATGCAGGTCATTATTGGAATCAATCGCTAAGGAAGAATATGAGCCGACGTTAGTCTGATACACTGAATCGATTGAAACCGGAGTGCTCCAAGAAGAGCCATCATGGGTCACGTACTCAAGATTGCCATTGGTTTCGTCATGATAGGTCACATGAAGGTCATCATTGGAATCAATCGCTAATGAGGAATATGAGCCGACGACATCTGTGCTATCGAGCGAGACCGGTGCACTCCATACTTGAGCGCCATTTTCACTTGTAGTGTCGCCACCTGTGTTGTTCCGTATAGAAACCTCCCAATCGGCTTGAGATTGAACTTCCTTTAGTGAGTATGATGCGATTTGTGTTAACAATATTACAGAAATAAACAGTGCAGCACTCTTGTTCATACCTCTGGTAATTGAGAATAGCCTTTATAATTGCTCATTGAATTACATAGGCTAGTTCCAAAAATTAATTTTTGTGAGTCGAACACTACTCTATCGAGATACAAATATTTTTTCCAGCAAGTATACCACCATAATTGTGACAAGACCTAACATGAATAATGCCATTGCCCAACCCATCCATGCTATCATTTCATATCCATTAGGAGTTAAGCTTGTGAAAATATTTGGAATTAAGAAGACGAAAACAGAAGCTAATAATAGAAATTGGCCAAATTTAATGCCCATGCTAGATGTATTCTGCTTGGGACTTTTTTTCTCAGATTCATCATGCGAGTCTTGTTCAACTCTTTCTTGTTTAATAAATACCCCTCAATATACCTAGAGGCTAAGGATTGTTAGTATTACCTCCTTCACTCTCAGATGCTCATGCATCGCAGTGATGCGTTCGCGGGGTTTGAATCCGTGAGGGGTGGTGGACGTTGTGGAGTCGAGACCACTTCGCAAACACGAGAAGTCTTCATCGCTTTAGCGTCGATAATTCGTGCTGGCCGTCATGAAATGGCTTTGGCAATTCTTGACAATGAACTAG
>MDTC01120363.1_pt1 | contig 69121 bp, 66 predicted proteins | sample 811181 | NCBI WGS metagenome assembly MDTC01 (sample SAMN05326644, study PRJNA326480) | marine metagenome | isolation source: seawater | place: Pacific Ocean: North | collected 2011
GCGCTTGATGTCACGAATGATCCGTTCTGACGATGCGGGTCGTTCTGCTGGTTTCTGTTTCATCTCAACTCCTCACGTTAGAATGAACAAAAACTCTCCTTTAAACCAGTGCTATATCTGTTCCATAGGTGCTGACGGGGTACATCCGGGCCCTCGTGCGTTATAGCTATCATGTGAGAGTTGACTATGGACCAGCCCTGACAGCCTTAAACGAGCGCGACAGGGTTCTTGGATTACTCAAGCAACAGAAATTTTATCGAGGCTTAGCCTGTCTTACTGTTTAGAGCTGATTTATACTGAAACTCAAGCAACTGAATTGAATGCCATGTGTGTAATCTTAAATCTTTACTACCGCGCAGTACTTCTTAGATTTCCAGCAACAAGTGTGTGCTGGAAGCAACTGCTCGCGTCACTGATACTCGCCAGCTTGTGTATCAACGCCACTGCCACAAATGTGCTTGAAATGGACATCGACAATATTGCCAGGGATGCCGAATTAATTTTCGAGGGAACTGTACTAGTAAGCGAAGCCCGTAAGGACACAAATTCGGGAATCATCCATACCTATGTAACTTTTCAGATCATCGACATCATAAAGGGCAACTACGGCGCTAACGATCTAGAGTTAAAATTCATGGGCGGCGAGGTCAACGGCGAGATCGTGCAGGTCAGTGGACTGACCATTCCTGAAGCAGGAGAGCGAGGCATTTATTTTGTCGAATCTCTAAGCCGCGATTTGATCAATCCTCTGTTGGGTTGGTCTCAGGGGCATTTCATCGTCCTCGAAGACGATGAAGAGTCCCGCATAAGCACGATCGAAAGACTACCCGTCTCAAAGATTGAATCGGTCGCAGACATACCACCAGTTATTAGGAAGCCTCAGCTTGTTCTCGAAGGCAACGATAGTGCTGCAGCGGGTGTGATAATCGAACCCAATGCCGCCATGATAGATCGTGCACTCTCTGTCGATGAATTCAAGACCAGCATAATGGAATTGCTGGAAAACTAGAGGCCCTCTAAAGCATTCTCCGGCTAAAATTTTATTTCGGCAACATTTTTCCAATAGCCTCTAGTATATCTATCGATATGTGTATAAACAGAAAAAGGTAGACGGAAGCGAATTGCTTCTTAGGAATAGTAAATTTCGACTTTCTGGAAGTGAGTCACCAGTTTCGCCGGCAACGAAACTGGTGGCTTTGATGTGAATAAAAAAGTTTTACCTCTATTTTCCCCATTGATAACTGGATCAGTCGACTGCCATACGCACCATAGCGACTCGCTTGGGCACCTGGCCTACCGGAATCCTCGCTACAGTTTTCATACTCTCTACATCGACGGCAAAGGTGACATGATCACCCGCGGCGCCGATATAAGCAGTCTTACCATCGGGCGTAAAAGTTATCCATTCGGGATGCTGCCCTACATACACCTGGGCAATCTCTTCCAACTCTGGAAGAGAGTGGATATACACTGAGCTGTAGACTTTGCTAGTCGACCACACCGTCTTACCATCGGGAGAGACACCCAGCCCGTGGGCAGGCGCTCCCTGCAATCCATCGTAGTGTGCTTCCTGACCTCTGGCCGGAGGATGTTCTATGCGCGCCACTTCTTTGCGCTGATCGAAGTCCACTACGGCGAATCCATGAAAACCCGACAGTTGCACAAAGATTTTGTCGGTAGACCCGTCCGCCTTGGCATTAAAAGTCATCGGTCGAATTCCCGCGTCCATCTCCAGTTCCCAGACCAACTCGTCGGTAGACGTGTCGATAACATTGATCGTGCTGGTCTGAATCGAACCGGCCACAGCATGTTTGCTGTCAGGCGTTACATAGACATTATGAATGGCACCGTTGACGGGGATCGTCTTGATATTCTCCATCTTCTCTACATCGATAACATCCACTGACCCAGGCATCTGCATGATAGCGACATAGACCTTGCTGCCGTCACTGGTGACGCTGACATTATTGGGCCGGCCACTCAATGCAATGCGGCGCTTCACGCGCAGCGTGCGGGCATCGACGATATCCAGGCTGTGGAGTGACTCATTGGTGATGTAGAACTGGGAACCATCAGGTGCTCCCACCACGCCGTGAGGGATTTCAATATCGGTAATCCGGCCAATCGATTTGTTGGTCACCGGGTCGATGATATGGGAATCATCACCGGCGGCATTGGTTTGAATAATGCGCACCTCTACCGATGACGGCTCGCGCCGATCTGTGGCACCGGCGACCCAGTCGGCCATGATGCGCCACTCCGGATCGTAGATGCTGCCGAAATGTTTACCACCTCCGTGAAAGGCATCCCCACCGGCCTCGGTGGCAAGAGGGTGAGTCAGGAAGCGGCTCTTCAGTGGATCATCACCGGGCAGCACGAATTGACTCGCAGACTCGAAGTTCATTCGCGACTGTTCCTCGGTGAAAAACAGCTGGTGCTCTTCCAGTGGCTGAATACGGAAACTGCTGCTACGGGTGTGGCACTGTACGCAACGGATATTGCCGTCTCGTTTTGCCAGGAAAACCGGTTGTACTTCGTTCTTGAAGAACTCAAAGTCCAGCTCGACTTCTTGCGCTGTGGCTGGCGCCACAAACAGCACCGGGATCAGCGCAGTTCCAATTGTTGTCAATAAGCGTAGGTATTTCATAAGGCTCCTCTCCTCTTGTTGGGAGTTGCAAAATGATTTGTTGGGGTGCAGCTTAGAATAGCTTATTTCACAATGCAAATAGCCTGGGCTCACTGAATACGCTGGGTAGCACCGGTAATCGGCAGCAAATCGGCGAAAACCTTAACATAGAGACGCCCTTCACTCAGGGCAGCCCGGAATGCCCCACTCATGAATTGTTCGCCGCTGGAGCGCTGCACAGCGGGACCCATCAGATTCAAGACTATCGGATCATTCAACTCCTGGTCTTGGTCTGCATCGATACTGAGGGTTACCGCATACACCTCGGCACGGTTTGCCGCGTCCAGCATGAGCTCATAGCGGAAGGAGTTGCGCGTAATATCGACTTCGAATCTCGCCTGAAGCACAGTTTGCTGGCGGTCAAATTCCATCTCTATTGTCTGAGATGCAGGAGCCGCACCGTTGACCAGCTGCGGCGTCACTGACGGTGCCACTCTCGGACTCATCGCCTGCTCATAGGGATACGCCATCGCCAGTAACCGAGCATCCTGGAAATGTTGGCCTAACAGTTCCATGCCAACCGGGAGTCCCCTACCATTTAAGCCGACCGGCATTGACAGTGCAGGGAGTCCTGAGTGGGCGGCAAGCTGGCATTGACTCCCCGGCTGTGGATCACCGATAAATACCTGATTCTCGATAACAGTGGGATACACAATCGCGTCGAGCCGATTGTCCAAAAATACTTTCTCCACCGCATCCCGCAAGGTCAAGCGGGCAGCCATGGCGGTGGTATAAGCTGCCTCATCACGTTCAGTACTGCGGCTGCGCGCCAGCGGTCCGTTGACTGCCTGGTGATAGAGCCCGAGGTCGACTATGTCGCCCAGGTTGGCGATTGTTTCACTGCCAAACTGCTGAAGATACTGATCCAGATCTGTCCGAAATTCGTGCCCAATCAGACCACTGGCGGAAAGCAGCTCAGCCATTTCCGGAATTTCAATATCGACCAGCTCGACTCCCTGCTCCTCATACCACTGAAGTGCGTCGTTGATTGGCCCGCGCACTGCACCGTTGGCATTGTCGAAGGCGACACTCAGTCTACCGATGCGCAATCCCTCTAGCGTTAAGGAATCCAGATTCTGTCGAAACTGGGGATGAGGGGTGTTCTGCATGACGACTGTGGCGGCATCATTGGCATCGTAGCCGACGACGATGTTCAGCAGGATCGCCAGATCATCGAGGCTGCGTGCCAGCGGACCCGCTACGTCCTGAGTGTGAGACAAGGGCATGACACCATGGATACTGGACAGTCCCTTACTGGGGCGGAGTCCGAAAAGGTTGTTGAATGCCGAAGGAATTCGAATCGATCCGCAGGTATCAGACCCCAGCCCTATTGCCCCGAAACTCGCCGCTACTGCGGCCCCAGTCCCACCGCTGGAACCGCCGGGCACACGGCGATAATCATAGGGATTACGCGTCTGGCCACTCAGAGAGGCGATGGTGGTTATGCCATAGGCATATTCATGCAGGGTTGTTTTAGCAATAATGATGGCGCCGGCATCGATGAGCTTGCTGACCTGGGTGGCATTGGCATTGGGGACAAAATTGGCAAGTGCGACCGAGCCGCCAGTGGTAGGCAGCATGGTGGTGTTGTAATTGTCTTTAACGAGGATCGGTATGCCATGCAGGCTACTGCGGGGTCCGCTGCGTGCCCTTTCCGTATCCAGAGCGGCAGCGGTTTCGCGGGCAGCGGGATTAATGCGAATAATGCTGTTCAATGCCGGCCCCTGTTTATCATAAGCGGCGATGCGTGCCAGGTACTGATCGACCAGCAGGACCGAGCTGGTTGTTCCCGCGTCGAGAGCAGACTGCAACTCTTCTATGCTGGCTTCGAAAACTTCGAGTCGATTCTGAGCACTCGCGCTGAGGGCACAAACACAAAGAAAGAGTGTTAGTATTTTTTTCATCTCTGTCTTACCCCTCGTTTATTACAGGGACCCTAGTACCTGAATACAAATTGTTGATTGGGTGTAGCAACTGCTTCGCCATCGACAAATTGCGGGGCAAACCGAAATTTTCCGATGGCATTCAAAAACACTGTGGACAAGGTTTCACTGCTGCTGCCACTTACCAGTTCTGCATCCCTGACAAAGCCGTTTTCATCGACCGTGAATGCCACGCGCACTGCTACGGTATGAGTGCTCGATCCGTCAGGCAGTTCTGCAGTCGGAATTACCGAATACAGCGGACGCATATTCTGTCCCGCCGGAACTCTTCCAGTGGCACCGATTGCAAGGCAGTGCACGGTGGCTGCTTCCTGCATGCCGAGGTTTTCATATGCCACAATCAGGGCGATCCGATTGCGCAGAGTGACATCCGCGTTGGGGTACTTGCTCAGCGATTCCAGTGCGACAAGCAATGGCTGTACTGCCTGTCGGTATTGTTCGGTCTTGAGGAAGTAATCTCCCAATAACAGGTTTGCCCTCGCGTGGTTACTCTGTGATGCGGCATCGGAGAGCGATTGCAGTAGTTCCACGGCATTGCTCAGTCTGGAATATGCCAAGTCGAGTTGACCGCTACGCAGCGCAATTGCACCCAACTCCAACTCGATCGCTGCCCCCCTGCCTGCCGACTCTTGCTGGTGTGTGGTTGCCAGCCGCAATGCGCGCTCATAGTACTCAGCGGCCGATCGCAGTCGTTGGCCATCGCTCAATGACCTACCCAAACGCATCAATGGTTCGATCATGGCTTCGCTGCCGAATCCGAACAGCGACTGGTAGATGCTTACCGCCTCATCGAGGAAAAATTGTGTCTGCGTCTCATCCTCGATCAGCAGCGCATAGTTGATTGCCAGCATAGCAGTTCGCTCATTGCTCTCGCCGAACACTCGCTTACCGATGTCGTAGGCTCTACGAGCCGCCTCCCGTGCTAGCTCTGGATTTGATTCCCTGGTATTACCGTATTCAAGATAGGCGGCATTGAAATTCTGTAAATCAGCAGGTGTCTGGGCAAGAATTTGCGGAGGCAGGCATAGGGCAAGCAGCGCCAGAAGCAATTTCGACTTGAACACCCACTTCTCCTGCTGAGTAAGCATGAAGTTGCCACCTTACCCTAAGGCGAAGAAGCAGACCAGCGGCCTGCCGCGCGGTGAAATGCCTATGATTTTTTGGCGGAGTGCTCAGTCAGATGGGATTTGAGGTCGGCGATTAGTTTTAACAGTATAAGTAATACCAATGCCGGCAACGGTGTATTCAGCGCCATCACCAGGAATCCACCGAAGATGATCGTTACGTGCATGATGACGATACGTTTGTAGGGCTGCCCCATCTGCTCGCTTATTTCTCTTCCCTGGTATTCATGGCGACCCAGAAAATTGCTGGGATAGGAAATGCCATGACTGATAAAGAATGCCAGTAGCGCAGGCGCCATCTGCACAAAATCCTGCAATACCTCCGTAACCGGAATATCGCTACTGCTCGCCAGTTCGCTGCCAAACAATCCATAGATGAACAGCAGGTGGACCACCATAAATGCGCCATAGTGACCGACGAAGAACGGTCCGTAGAAGAGCACACTCCAGCGCCCAATCTTGCACATCTTGCATAGCGTATAGAAACCGATCACTGCGCTTTCAGCCCAGAACAACAACATGATGTCGCCGATGCGCCAGCCATCCAACAGCACACCGAACAGGGGAATCAGGTTAGCCGCCATCAGTGCCAGGCTAGAGAAGCCGAATATGCCTGTCGAGAAAGTGGCTTCGTTCGCAGCGCTCGGATGTGGTGCAGGCTCGTCTACACTTTTTTCCCTATCCATTGCATCGACGACTTCCGTTTTAGAAATCTTTACCGGTGGTTGGTCCTGCATCGGAAAGAGGGTACGCAGCTTTTGCAAAATGTCCTGCGCACGTTCTGCATCTATGGCTGATCCAAACTGGATCGTTTCACTCCCGTAGTCGAAAGCCAGATGATCTCCACGCCACCCGGTGCCGCTGGTCTCTTCCGGTGAAGCTCATCGAAACTGGCGCAGCATGTCAGCATGGTAGCTTGCGCCGAAACCTATTCCTGGAATTCCGATACGCAGGATCAGCCGATTGTCCCTAATTCGCAATATCTCGCGCCCGAATGTCATGCCCAGAAAAGTCAGCGCCAGCACCCCAACTCCAACCGACCACCCCAACATCCAGAACAGGGAAAACAACGTAGATACCAGGGAAAACAAGCCCCATCGGACTCACCAAAGGCCGAAGATCCAACGGTGAACAGGGGTATGCTGAAAGCCGCCAGGAATCCTCCGGAAATCAGGATGCCAACTGCAGAACGGCGAAAGGGTAGTTTCAGATAGAAATCATGTCGGCCAATCATGCCAATATCGAGGGCAACGGAGAAATTCGGCGCCATCATACCCAGTGACCGCAAAGCCTTGTGCCTCGCCCGGAACGGACTGTTTTTCCTGGAACCGGTAGATTTCATGCAATGAGATCCATCTGCGCCTGCGAATAGCCTTAGTAACTTGCACGCGGATTTTGTTATATTGCCCTGGGATCCTCTGAACAAGTAGGTCCCTAGCTTACTAGTAGATAGCCGCCGTGGGGGCAAATAATGAAGCATAGACGATCCGTTTCTGAGTCACGAAAGCAGCACAATCCCAGAAGAGAGTTCAGCAAAATTCTCCTGCTGTCAGTCGCCACCATGGGCCTGTTACCCTCATGGCTGGCTCGATCAGCTCGGGCCCAATCACCCTCACCACTGCGAATCGGTATCATCGGCTCGGGTCGCATAGGGGGTTCGGTGGGTTTGCGCTGGGCGCAGGCCGGGCATGAGATTTTATTCTCCTCGCGCAACCCGGAGCAATTGAGTGAACTGGTAGAGCAGGCCGGTCCACGTGCACGCGCAGGCTATCCGCGCGAGGCAGCGGAATTCGGTGATATCGTCCTTATTGCCGTGCCCTATGCGGCGATGCCACAGATAGGCCAGGACTATGGACCTCTCCTACAAGGCAAGATTGTCATCGATTGTGGCAATCCCTATGTGCAACGCGATGGCGAGATGGCGGCGCTTGCATTGGAGAAGGGTACGGGAGTGGCTTCGGCGGAATTCTTGCCGGGGGTGAGACTGGTGCGTGCATTCAATGCTGTGAGTTGGGTGGAGGTAAACGAACAGGCCCATCGCGATGGTGAATTGATCGCCATACCTGTCGCCGGTGATGATGCAGACGCGGTCGCCATCGCTGCTCAGCTGGTTATCGATTCAGGCTTCGATCCGGTAGTTGTTGGGGGCCTGGATCGTGCCCGGGATTTCGATCAGGGCACCGACGTTTATGTAAAAGGCATGACCGCTGCAGAGATGCGCGCCGCATTGGGCCTGTAAACACAGACTGCTGCAGCGCCTTCCTGGCTCTGCTTATACTTCGCTCCAGCGTCGGACCAGGTAGGACTGGGCCCGTTGGATCATTCTTATCGCTTCGGAATTCGGGTTGTCCTTTCGGATCTGGTTATATGCCATCTCCAGGTCATATAGTAATTCCCGCTTGCCTATATCTGCAATCATGCTCGGCATCCAGAAAATTATCGCCAGGCGCTCACCACGGGTGACTTCTGCCACCTGATGATAATAGGAAGACGGGTAGACTATCGCATCGCCTCTGTCCAGTTTAATTTTGACATCGCCGGTTAGTGAGCGAACCACCAGTTCGCCGCCATCATAGCTAGCGCTTTCGTGCAGAAATATAGTGCAGGACACATCGGTTCTGACCGGCCTGCCAAATGCCTGTATGATGGGATTATCGATATGCCAACCCTAGAACATCCCCTTCTCGTATTTGCTTATAATGGGTACGGTCATGTGTCGCGGTACTGCCGCAGATCGAACCGAAGGATGACTATTCATCACTTTGGTAATCAGTTCTACAAATTCTTCCTTCTTTGGATGGGAATCAAGGTCCAGTTGCAGATTATTCTTTAGTCTCTTGGTTGGTGTTCCCGCCGTTGCTTTACCGTCAAGAAATTTTCCGGACGCGACCAACTCATCCACCTGTCGTAGATTGTCATCACTTAACAATTTTTGGATACGTACAAACATGGCTATTTCTACACTCTATTTATGCTGCGCCAAAAAAGGATCTTTACAATGCAAGGGTGAAGCCATTATCAATTTCACTTCTCAATAGTGGTCCCTGGAAAAGTCGAATGCGCTAGTTTTCCTGCACTGGTTGGGCGGCGACATCGGTTGAGTGGTCGGCAACCGTATCCCCCAGGAAGCGGCTGGTGATCATACCGGTAGTAATCGCCCCGTTTACGTTCAGGCCAGTACGCGCCATGTCGATGAGCGGCTCGATGGAAATCAATAGCGCTGCCACGGTAACGGGGAATCCCATAGCGGGCAATACCACCAATGCCGCGGCAGTAGCCCCCCCTCCAACACCGGCAATTCCAAACGAGCCAATGGCGATAATCACGATCAGGCTGGTGATGAAACTGAGGTCGACAGCCACACCCATCGTAGGCGCCACCATGACCGCCAGCATCGCCGGATAGATGCCGGCACAGCCGTTCTGTCCAATCGTCGCTCCGAATGATGCCGAAATATTAGCGATGGGAGCGGGCACTTTCAGTTCTTCGATCTGGGCACGAATCGTCAGTGGAATCGTTGCAGCAGAGCTACGTGTGACAAAGGCGAATGTCAGCACCGGCCAGACCTTTTGAAAATATGTCTTGATGTTTGCGCCCAATAGTCCAATCAGCAAGGCGTGCACCCCAAACATAATGGCAATAGCGATATAAGACGCGATAACGAAACTGATGAGGGTGATAATGGCAGTGCCGTCGGAGTTCGCAATCACCTTTGTCATCAGCGCCAGCACGCCGTAAGGAGTCAGGTTTATCACCAGCTTGACCAGCTTCATCACGACGGCCTGAGTGGTGTCGACGAAGGACCGAATGCGCGCGCCGTGGGTCTTGTCTTCTTCACAAACCAACAGGGCCGCAATACCGAATAGCAATCCAAAAATCACCACGGCAATGATAGACGTGTCACGGGCATCGGTAAGATCTCTGAAAATATTACTGGAAACGAAACTCACCAAAAGTGCCGGCATACCCTGAGGCGAACCAAGACCGGCATAAGAATCCAGTCGCGCCTCCAGGGATTCTGCCCGAGCTATTTCCTGAGCACCCGCTGCGAGGTCACCGGCGTTCAGCCCGAAGAGCAGTGCCATCATGATGCCGATCAGTGCCGCGATCATCGTCGTGCCGACCAGAATTCCAACAACCGAGCCACCGATCTTACCCAGCGACTTGATTTCCTCGACCCGCAGCACGGCGGCTATCATGGTGATTAGAACCAACGGCATGATAATCATGCGCAAAAGATTCACATAGGAGTTCGCGATGACATTGGTCCACTCCAATGTCTGCTGCGTCACTACATCGCCGTATCCATAAACAGCTTGCAGGTAGAATCCAAAGATCGAGCCAGCGACCAGCCCCACCAGAACCCGTCGAGATAGCCCGCTATCCAGCTTGGTCAGTTGATACAGCAAACTCAGCAAAGCTGTGAATAGAATCAAGTTTACGATTGCAAATGCAGACATGGTCTTATTCCTCAGAGCAGGCTAGAGCCTGTAAGCAGGCCACGTTGAACTGACTATCCGCGCTAGTGGCCTGTTGTTATTATGTTGTTGACGTTGGGCGACCCCAATGGAGTATATAGCCCGCCCAGAGGAAGACCAAGCTTGGCGAGGAACTATTCGATAGGGTTGACCGATGAACCTACTTGCCGCCAGAAAGGGTGTTGATATAACTGACCACGTTGATGATGCCCTGTTCATCTCCCAGAGTACGTACCATGGTGGCCATCTGTTGTCCGAAGGTATCCTGTGACAGCTTACCTCGATAACCCGCAAGGAAGTTTTTTAACTGGGTCACCAGGTACCAATCGTTCTGCCCGGCCAGGGCTGGCGCACCCAGAGTCTCATTGCCTTCACCATCAGCACCGTGACAGCTTGCGCAGGCGCCATACAGCTGACGACCCGCTAGGCCATCGCCTTTGATGGTCACTTCTGCCGGAACATAGTCCCAGTTAGCCACCCACTGTACGATGTCGACGATGCTTGCATCGCTCAGTTTCGCCGCCATCGGTTGCATGGCTAGCCCTTCTATGTCCTGGGGATGTACACCACGTATTTCGGCCCTGAAATTTTCCAGTTGCCTCTGCAGGTACCAATCTTCCATGCCGGCAAGCCTTGGCGCCTGTACCCCTTCATTGCCCTTACCATCTGTGCCATGACAGGTAGTGCAATACCTGTCATCGAAGGGTTCGCGCGCATTATCTGCCGCAAAAAGCAGCCCGCTAAACAGCATTCCAATGCCGATCAGCACTAGCTTGCTTCCTTTTAATCCTGTCAATCCATCATTCATTCCACAACTTCTCCAGATAGAGTCAGGTGTCTCATTAGTTAACTATGGGATTTTGAGTAAGCGGTCAGGCTGCGACCGAACGCACACGTTCATCAAAGTTGGCCAATGCCCACTGCGCCGACATGATTGCACTCTCCTGCCAGGCCGAATGCATGCTTATCTGATCACCGATAAAATAGTGCCGACCGTTCACAGGTGCCCGCAAGGTGTCATACATGGATTCTTCCTCATGGGTCCAACCCTGCCTGAAGTTTCGCGACCAGCTCGCCGAACACCCTAACATGTGGTTCATTCGATGCCAGGCGATGGTAATCGGTTTTTCAACCAGGCTACGGTAGTTCGGGTGAATCTTCTCGCCATCTCTTAAGTGGGCTTCGATTCGATCCTTCTGCGGCATCAGGGTGTGGTACATCCCACCACCGTAGTCATAGGCACCCAGGACCACGCCCTTGGCCTTATGTATACCGTGGAATGGGTACCAGACTTGCTGACTGCGATTATTCATCAAGGAAATGCCGCCGTAGATATCGTCTTTTTCCCAGAATCGCTCCTTGGCCTGAAACGCGGCCTTGTAGGCTTCCCCCCGCCGGACATATTTCATCGCCTTGACATAGTCATTCGGAAAATTGTGCTCTATGCCCACCATCAGGTGAGTAGGGATGCAATTGAAGCAATAGTCAGCGTTCAAGCTGTGTCGCACACCGTCCTGATCATAGGCAACATCGACACCGTCATCTTTAACCTGTACGCCGGTTACCATGGCGCGGTATTTCACTTTATTTCCGAGCTCCCGGGTGTAGCCCGCAATAATTTTATCCATGCCACCCAGGGGTTGCATCAGCATCGGACCATAATCCCCTTCGAATCCAACCAGGGCTTCCCGGCCCACACTCCCCTTCAAGAGGTCACGGAATGCAATCATGTCTTTCTGAACACCGTGTCTAAGGAATCCGCCTGAAGCATAGCCGGTTCGAGAACTACCACGGTAAAGATCGTCTTCACTCAAATCCCCAAATGACCTCAACATACCCAGAATGTGTTCGGCTTCGGACTCGGTGAAGGGTTGGTTCATCTCTTCCATGGACATGGACTTGGCCAGCATCTCCGAGAGGAACCCCCGTACGTTGGTCGTGTAGTCATTGCTGCGGATCGGTTTGCCACCCATCAGCGCATCGTCCTGCAGATAGGTATTGTTATTTTCGCCGACGAATACCTCGAGTTCGACACCCAACTCCTTACAGTAGCCCAGCAAGTTACGGTGGGTGCTCGGAATCCGCGCGGCACCAGCGTTGAAATACATGTGAGGCTCATCATCAAACTCACAGTACTGGCGATTTCCAATCTCATCGATCAGGTCGCCGTGTCTTACCGTGAATATCCTGCCACCGGCGCGGCGTGAGGCCTCCAGTACGGTGCAATCATATCCGACCTTGCCAAGCTCATAAGCTGCGGTAAGACCCGAGATACCACTACCCAGGATAGCGATCCGGCGCCCATTGGAACCTGGATTCAACAGGTCCAACGAGGCAGCAGCGGCCCCGTTAGGTAAAAGACCCAGCGCGGTACCAGCTTTCAATGCTGCAGCGGTGCCACCGGTAGCACCCAGTAAATTTAGAAAATCACGCCGTGTAACAAAACCAGCCATACATCTTTCTCCAAGCGAAACATCGTCTATTCGATGAAGTTGAAACAAGTCGCCAGATTACAATTTCCAGCGTTCCTTTTGCGTAATTAGTGCTGCTCATCGTTGCGCAATGCCAATAAATAAGCCGCTCCCAGCCATGCCATGATTTCGGCACAAGCCGTTCAGGTATTAGTCAGAAGCACCAATTTAACCTTTTCTAGAGGATTCTTAGTAGCATCGTAGAGGACGCTGCATTTCCATGAATCTCGACGAATATTATCCCCAATTAGTACAAACTCTGGAAGAGTTTGTCAGCAGGCGGTTTAGCGCCCTATATACAAGGAGGTAATGATTCAACAAGCGCTCTGTGTCTTCAGCTCCGTATTTTGAGCAGCCTATAGTAAATCACCGGGACAATTGCCACAATTTTCAGGATATTGCAGCTGCGACTCAGGGCACCAGGCTGGACCGGGCTTGCGTACCCCGGTGCCCATCGACGCTGGTGACGATATACAGCTGTGTACATTCCTCCTTCTACCCAGGCTCGATGCAACCCAGTATAGCCCTGCGCTCAGCTTAGAAAAACTCCGGCAGGCTTGTTATGCTTGAGAGTTCCGAATCAGGGAATAAAGTCATGGCGAACAAACCACTACTTCAGCGTGCTCATTGTGTCTTGTTGTTGGCATTGCTTTTAAACCATCCAATTTCTGTGTCAGCGGAAGATCTATCCACTATCAACGACCGAATCGCTATCACCGAAATGCTCGCCCAGTATTCCTACCGCTGGGATTCTAAAGATTCCACTGGATTTGCGGACCTGTTTACTGAGGATGGCGTCATGGAGCGCTGGCGAGAGGGCGCCCTGGTAGAGAATTCCCGCATAGTCGGAAAACCGGCGATCTACCAATACGCTCGGCTGTCTCATGAAGGTAGACTGGCGGATCGCCAGACTCGCCATCACTTCTCGGGTCTGGTGTTTCTGGAACTGACTGGGCAGACCGCAGTCACAGAGAATATGGCACTGATAACTCATCAGACTGCTGAGGACCGCACTGCCGCTATCGCCAGTTCTGGCATATACCGAAACACCTGGCGCAAGACCCGGGATGGCTGGCGAATCAGCACGCGGGTGCTATTTCCTGACAGTTTCAGCAGCACAGGAACATTACGCTGATGTGCTGGTTGTTTTCCAACTACAAGGGGTGAATGGGGCGGCAAATTGCTTAGATCAAATCGCTAATATGCCAAGCAGTACCAATATTTAGATCCTAGAATCGCTATGATAGATGCAACAAACAGTACTAACGATAAATTCGAAATGAAAGATCGATTCCTACTGATCGGCACATCCCAGCTTACTTTCCTTGTACTGATGATTTCTATTCCTTCAGAAGCTGCCAACAATGGTTGGTTAAGTGGTAGCTGTGCCAGTGGTTCCGGTGTTTACCGGTGGACTGACGGCAATCGCTATGAAGGCCAATGCCAGAATAATGTCTTCCAGGGTCAAGGTACGCTCTTTCTTAATAACGGGGATCGTTATGACGGCTCATTTAGTAATGATCAGAAGAACGGCCGCGGCATCTACAGCTTTGCAAATGGAGACCGGTTCGAAGGGCAATTTCGCGATGGTCAACGTAACGGACAGGGCGTACTGTCTCGCCTCAATGGTGACCGGTTTGTCGGACAATTTCGAAACGACCGGAGAAACGGGCGCGGTAGCTATACCTTTCTAAACGGTGATCTCTACGAAGGCAATTGGGAAGCCGATCAGTACAATGGGCGTGGGGTCTACTCCTTCAGTAATGGCAATCGTTATGAAGGCCAGTGGCGTGATGGCTTACAGAATGGTCAGGGCTCCTTTAGCTGGGTCAATGGCAATCGCTACGAGGGCGAATTTCAAAATAATGAACGCAACGGCCAGGGCACCTACACCTGGGCCAACGAGAACCGCTACACCGGCATGTGGCGTAACGGCGAACAACATGGCAATGGCACCAAGTACTGGGTTAATGGCGACCGTTACGAAGGACAGTGACAATCTGATCAAATGAACGGCCAGGGCATATTTTTTTATGGCAATGGCAATCGTTTCGAAGGTGGCTTCAGTGATGACCGCATACACGGCTACGGAACCTATTTCTTCAACAATGGAGATCGCTATGTCGGTCCCTGGGTAAGGGGCGAGCGAGATGGTCCGAGCATGTATTACAATGCGGCGGGCGCGAGTTTGGAAATGCAATACAGTGGCGGGAGACGCCAGTGAGCGACCTTGTTGATCAGGATCGCAGCTTGTAACCAGTTCGAAACATGTAATACACCACACCCAGACAGGCAAACATAACCGCCAGAATACTCGCCAGGCTCAGTTTACATTCACCCCCTGCAATTTCATAGAAACTCCAGCGTAAACCGCTCACCACGTAGAGTACCGGATTAAATAGCGGAACCGATTGCCATAATGGCGGCAACATATGAGTTGAATAGAAACTGCCGCCCAGAAACACCAGCGGTGTTATTACCAGCATTGGTACGACACAGAGCTTCTCGAAGAGGAAGCCAGAGTGAGCTCTCCGAAGGAGTATGGCAAATTGAGCACTGTTTAGATTCGTAGACTGACCAGCGAATACATGTTTTCATGCGCCAGTCCCCACTACAAAACAGAAAACAAGAAGGCCGGCACTATGGTCACGGATAGCGAAAGCACTGCGGAAGTCGATCCACCGGTTTCCAGCGACTCTGCTAGCTTGCAGGCGTACAAGAGACCGTACTACCGATACCTGGTATTGGGGATTCTCACCACAGTTTACATTTCAAATTTTGTCGATCGTCAGGTCATCAATGTGCTGGCCGAGTACATCATTGAAGACCTGAATATCTCCGATGGTCAATTCGGCATGCTGTCCGGACTGGCCTTCGCCTTGATCTACACGTCCCTGGGAATACCAATTGCCCGTTGGGCTGATATTAGTAATCGACGCAATATCATCGCTATCTCCGTTACCATCTGGAGCCTGATGACGGCCCTTTGCGGAGCGGCGCAGAACTTTGGCCAGCTATTCCTGGCTCGTTTCGGGGTTGGCGTGGGTGAAGCCGGGGGTTCACCCCCGTCCCATTCCATCGTTTCCGATATCTTTCCCGCCGAACAGCGTGCTACAGCACTCTCAATCTATTCCCTTGGCGTGTATGGCGGCATCCTGGTAGGCACGGTGGGCGGTGCCTATCTGGTGCAGTTTTTTAGCTGGCGAACCGCCTTCATCGTGGTTGGTTTACCCGGAATATTTCTAGCACTGTTGGTGCGGTTTGTTATCAAGGAACCACCCAGGGGGATGGCGGAAGCGCGCAAAGATGTAGCGCCGCCGGGTTTCTTCCGCGTGATGCTATTTCTCTGGGAACGGAAATCCTTTCGACATCTCTCCTTCGCCTGTGCTCTGCACGCCTTCGTTACCTATGGCATGGGCAACTTCATGCCATTGTTTCTAGGGCGCGTACATGGCATGCCGATCCTGGATATCGGCTGGTACTATGGCATGATTGCAGGAATTGGCGGCCTGGCAGGCACCTTCTTTGGTGGCTGGGCGTCAGACCGGATGACCAGGCAGACCGGTGATAAGACCTGGTACGTGTGGATACCCTTTATCTCAACGATCCTCGCGATACCCTTCGCTTTAAACACCTTTCTAATCATGCCCGATGGGTATCTGGCAACGTATTCTTATTTCCTCCCCGTGTTCTGCGGCGGTTGGTATCTCGCCCCGTGTATCGCCTCGACACATTTTCTGGTGGGCATTCGCATGCGGGCCATGGCCTCGGCGATTCTGTTGTTCGTACTGAATCTAATTGGCTTGGGCCTGGGACCGATGCTGACAGGATTTGTCAGTGACTTCCTCACGCCATCCTACGGTGATGACGCGCTACGCTATGCGATGTCGATTACCGTGCTGGTGAATATCTGGTGTGCGGTACATTATTATCTGGCCAGCAAAACCATTCGGGAAGATTTTGCCAGAGCGCCAGATTAGTAAAAACTCAGTCTGCGGCGGCGCCCTCCTGAGAGCAAGTCGGGCAATGTTATTGAAAGAAGATTTATTCAAACTTTGTAGAATCCATTAGTAGTACTGTCAAAACTGAATCTATTTCGAATTATTTCGTCAGCCCCACTTGGATATCTAAGATTTTTTGATTCAGTCGGAGGCGTTGGGCTAAAACTGCAGGCAATTCTCGAATTCGAAGCTGCGCTGCGGTTATTGGAGTAACGCTTCGCTTATACTGGGATGAAAAGAGCTGATCCATCAGTGTAATTACAGCGATGCACTGGGGTATTTTATTTTAACGCGATTTGACCCAGATCATTATGGTCAATCAAAACAGTGTTCAAGCTGTACCGTTCCTCAACCATTCGTAAATAACTATGGACTACGATCTTGCCATCATCGGCGCAGGGCCCAGCGGTTTAAGCTTTGCCTGTTCTTTGCATGACAGCGGGCTGAACATAGCAGTTATCGAGAAACAAAGCCGTCAATTGCTGGCCGACCCGCCGATAGATGGGCGCGACATTGCCCTCACCCATTTATCACGCAAGCTGATGCAGCAACAGGGCAGTTGGCAGCGCATCGATTCGCGCCATATATCTCCGATTCAAAGGGCCGAGGTGATTGATGGTGAATCACCCTACACGCTCAATTTCGACACCCCCTCAGACGACACCGATGCACTCGGCTTCCTGATATCCAACTTTCGAATCCGCAAAGCAATTTTCGAAGAGTTTGATAAGCTCGAAAATGCGACGCTGATGGATGCTACCGAGGTTAGCCAGGTCTCCAGCGACGACAGGGGTGCGACAGTATCCCTGGCCTCGGGTGACAGCATTCGAACCTCGATGATCGTGGCTGCCGATACACGTTTTTCCGCATCACGCCGGCAGATGGGTATTTCATCCGGCTTACACGACTTTGGTCGGACCGCGATTGTCTGCTGGATGAAGCATGCACTGAGCCACGATCAGACCGCTTTTGAATGTTTTCACTACGGGCGTACCCTCGCCGTCCTGCCGATGCCTGGCGATATGTCCTCCATCGTCGTCACCGCCCCCACCGACCAGGCGGAGGCAATAATCGATATGAAACGCGCCACCTTTAACCAGGATATCGAGAAACGCCTGAATGGACGACTCGGCGCGATGCAACAAAAAGGCAAGCGGTATCCCTATCCACTCGTCGGTGTGCACGCCAATCGATTTTTTGCCCAACGATTCGCATTGATCGGTGATGCGGCTGTTGGCATGCACCCTGTTACTGCCCATGGATTTAATCTCGGCTTAAGCGGCCAGGATTTACTTGCCGGCGAAATGTCGAGCTCGATTTCACAGGGTCGGGATTTCTGGGATCCGGCCGGCCTGTCCCGATATCAACAAAAACATATGCTGTCCACACGCCCGCTTTACCACGGCACCAATTCGATCGTGTCACTATTTACCAACGACAGCCTGCCTGCCACATTGTTGCGCAAAGCCGCATTACGCCTGAGTAACAATCTGCCGCCGGTCAAATGGGCAATTACCCAGAAGCTGATGGCAAAAAATCAGGTTAATTCAATACTACCGACCTTGTTGCATCGTTAGACCCTGGGATGGTTCTCTACAGTAATACCTCTTTGGGTCCCTAAATCGCTTCAAGCGCCTGGGCGATTTCGGTTACGGCAACGACCTCGATACCCTTAATTGGTTTCTTTGGCGCGTTAGCTTTCGGAACGATTGCCCTTGTGAAACCGTGTTTGGCTGCCTCCTGCAACCGCTCCTGTCCTCCAGGTACCGGTCGAATCTCGCCGGCCAGTCCAACCTCACCGAAGACCACCAGATCTCTTGGTAATGGCCTGTCGCGAAAACTCGATACGATCGCTAACAGCAGTGCCAGATCGGCGCTGGTCTCGCTAACTTTCACGCCACCGACGACATTCACGAACACGTCCTGGTCAGCCATGTAGAGCCCGCCGTGTCGATGCAACACCGCCAGCAGCATGGCCAGCCGATTCTGTTCCAGACCCACGGCCACACGGCGCGGATTACCCAGCGGGCTGCTATCCACCAGCGCCTGAATCTCCACCAGTAGCGGACGCGTGCCTTCCCAGAGCACCATGACCAATGAGCCTGGTGCATCTTCTTCTGATCTGGCGAGAAATATCGCCGACGGATTTTTGACTTCCTTCAGCCCCAGTTCGGTCATGGCGAAGACACCCAACTCATTAACCGCGCCGAAGCGATTCTTCAAGCCGCGCAGGATGCGGTACTTATTATCGTCACCACCCTCCAGCATGATGAAACAATCGATCATGTGTTCCAGCACCTTGGGCCCGGCCAGGTTGCCTTCCTTGGTCACATGCCCCACCAGGAACAATACGGTGTTGGTCTGCTTGGCATATTGGATCAGGTAAGCAGCGCATTCGCGCACCTGGGACACACTGCCCGGCGCCGAAGCCACGTCGGCACTGTGCATGACCTGTATCGAATCGACTACAACGAGTTCCGGTGCGTGTTGCTGGGCGGCCTGAACAATCTGCTCGACGTTGGTTTCCGCCATCATCTGCAGCTTGGCTTCGGGAAGGCCCAAGCGCCTGGCGCGCATGCCAACCTGTTGCAGAGATTCCTCCCCAGTGACATACAGTGCAGCTTTACCGCTGTGGGCGAGCTGACACATAACCTGCAGCAGCAGAGTACTCTTGCCGGCTCCCGGGTTGCCGCCAATAAGTACCACCGATCCAGGCACCAGCCCTCCCCCCAGCACTCTGTCCAATTCACCGATACTGCTGGGGTAACGGGGCAGGGATTCTAGATCGATGTCCGACAGATTCTGCACATTAGACTGCTCGCCGGAAAAACTCGGCTTGCGAAAATCTGCCTTGGTCGCCGGTGAACTGCTGGCGCCTAAATTCAGCCGGGAGAGTGTATTCCAGGCTTTACAGGCGACACACTGCCCCTGCCACTGGCCATGTTCAGCGCCGCAGTCTGTACAAACCAATGCTGTCTTGGTTTTTGCCATAGCTGGACTGATGCTTCTTCCTCTATTTGTAGTACTGAGTTCTGTTTCCTAGATTTGTAGTACTGAATTCTGTTTCCTCTATTTGTAGTCCTGAATTCTATTTCCTGACAAGTTTTAGCGCTTTTCAATCGGCTTGGAATAAAAGAGTAAGCCAGAGCCACCCAAACCGCGCTACACGTAGTCAAAATCGACGCGCCGAGTCACTTTGCAAAATAGCTCGTATGCGATAGTCCCGGCAGCGTGGGCCACTTCGTCAGCACAGAGGCCGGATCCCCACAGCACTACCTCATCGTTGATACTGGCAGCCTCGATTCCGGAAAGATCGACGGTGATCATGTCCATGGAGACTCTTCCAATGAGACGGGTTCGGATTGCACCCGTCTGGGTCTTGATTAGTACCGGAGTTCCATTTCCGGCGGAGCGGGGATACCCATCGCCATAGCCGATGGAGACTACGCCGACTCGAGTATCCCGGTCGCAGACATAGCCGGCGTTATAGCCAACCGCGTCTCCAGCGCTTAAATCGCGAATTTCAATTAGCCGGGACGACAGCGTCATTACTGGTTGCAGGCCAATTTCTTCACCCGTTTCATTCGCCAGGGGTGAGCTGCCATAAAGCATTACACCGGGCCTGACGAAATCAAGATGGGTATCCGGTAGCGTGAGTATGCCTGCCGAAGCCGCTACACTGCAGGGGATTGGTTCCTGCCTGGCAGCCAGCACTTCTTCGTGAACAGCGTTGAATTTCTCCATCTGTCTGGCAGTGAATTCACGAGAGTCGGGATTATTCATATCGTCGGCGTAGCCGAGATGGGTCATCAGAACAAACTCTGTACCAGGATACTTGTGCAGCTTGGTATACGCCTCGACACAGGACTCGGCGGTCATGCCCAGGCGATTCATGCCTGAATTGTGCTTCAGCCAGAGCTTGCGTTTGTCGCCGAAAATCTCGGCTGCAAATTGTGCTTCCAACAGCTCAACCTGGTAGGGAGAATGTATGACCGGTTCGATTCCGGCTTCCAAACATAAAACCAGTTCTTCGGCGCTTACGAATCCATTTAACAGCAGGATCGGACTCTCCAGATCGAGCTGTTTAAGTTCGAGTGCTTCTGTGAGAGTTGCTACCGCGAATGCAGTAATGCGGGTATGGGGATCTTTCAGTGCCCTGGCTGCCTGTTCCATTCCATGACCATAGGCATTGGACTTTATGACCGGGATAATCTTCGACTCGGGACAGAGCCCATGTACCCGTGCCAGGTTCTTTCTAAGCGCGTTGAGATCGATGGTGGCCCATGCCCGTTCGGTGGGTTCAGTCATTCCTTGTCCCAGATTGGTACTGCAAGCCCGGCTTCGCGTGGTTGATTAAGAGAGGCATTTCTATTCCCTGCGGACAGCGCTCGGTTGCCCGTGATTACCTGCTATCCACGTGTATAACTGTCGTCATACCTAGGCTGGGCGTGACTTTCGAAGCGGGTGAATTGTCCTAAGAAGCTTAACCGAATGGTGCCTATCGGACCGTTTCTCTGCTTGCCTATAATTATCTCGGCCACACCCTTGTCCGGTGAGTCCTCGTTGTAAACTTCATCCCGGTAGATAAAGGTAATGACATCGGCATCCTGTTCTATGGCGCCCGATTCCCGCAGGTCTGACATGACTGGTCGTTTGTTGGGTCGCTGTTCCAGGCCGCGATTCAACTGCGACAAGGCCACGACCGGACACTTAAAATCGCGAGCCAGCAGTTTAAGCGAACGGGATATTTCGGAAATCTCCCCTACGCGATTCTCCTTGGTGTTTTTAAGCTGTATCAACTGAAGATAGTCGACCACCACCAGGCCCAGTTCCCTTTTTTCGTGTTTCAGTTTGCTCTCAATGCGGCGCAGCCGTGCGCGCATCTCCATCGGTGTGATACCGGAGCTTTCATCGATATAGAGTGGACGGTCTTTCAGCTTCTCCACGGCAGAATTAAAGCTGGGCCAGTCTGCTTCGGTAAGATTACCGGTACGCAATCGGGTCTGGTCGATCTTGCCGATGGAGGAGAGCATCCTGAAGATCAGGCTCTCTGCCGGCATCTCCAGGCTGAAGACCACGACGGCATCGTCGCTATGCATTATCGAATTTTCAACCAGATTCATGGCGAACGCCGTCTTACCCATGGAGGGTCGGCCTGCGACGATAATCAGGTCGGATTTCTGCCAACCCAATGTCAATTTGTCCAGATCCTTGAAACCACTGGTGAGCCCGGTTAAATCGCCATCCAGTCCCGCCAGTTCATCGATCCTATCGACAGCGGCGGTGACCAAGGGCGTTATATGCACCGGTCCCGCCCCCAAGGCGCGCTCATCGTTGACCTTGAAGACCTGCTCTTCGGCCTCGTCCAGTATGGCATCAGTCTTCTTGCCCGCCGGGTTGTAGCCGCTGTCGGCGATGCCGTGTGCCACTGAAATCAATCGCCGCAGTATTGCTCGTTCCCGGATGATATCGGTATAGGTAGCCATATTCGCGGTGCCGCGAGCATTGCCCACCAACTCAGTCAGATAGTCGAGCCCTCCAGCACTCTCCAGCTGGTTGAGACTGTCCAGAGATTCAGTCACCGTCACCACGTCGATAGGGCTGTTGACTTCGCCACGCTGCATCATCACATTGAAGATGAGCTGGTGTTCGGGTCGATAGAAATCTTCTGGCAACAACAGGTCGGCGACATTGTGCCACTCCTTATTGTCGATCATCAGACCTCCGAGCACGGCCTGCTCGGCTTCAACGGAATGTGGGGGGACCTTCAACGCCGCCAGATTAGAGGTCTTCTTATCCTGGTTAGGCTGGCCACTGGCTTCGAATGATTCAGTCATTGATCACAAATGAGAGGAAAAAAAGCACCATGCTGTGCTACAGATGGTGCTTCATGCACGTAAGCAGGTCAAGCAGACCCGCTACTTTCAAACTTTTTACTCGGCGGATTTTGAGGCATCGACTTCTTCGGCTTGCGTTTCGGCAGATTCTTCTGCAACAGCGCTCTCTTCGGCTTCGGCGGCAGCTTCTGCTTCTGCCGCTTCGGCTTCGTCGATTTCCTCGATGATACTGCCGTCATCGGTCACGTCGACGGCCGATTGCAGACCAACCACGGCTACCGAAATGCTGGCGTGCACATCTTGGCCCAGGTCCAGCACAAGCTCATAGTCGCCCAATTCACGAATAACACCATGGGGCATCAGCACTTCCCTCTTGGTGATATCCGACGACAGCTTGGCGTTCAGCGCATCGGCGATGTCACGGGTGCCAACCGAACCAAACAGCTTGCCTTCATCACTGGCGTTAACCTCGATGCTGAGGCTGGTGCCGTCAACTTTGGACGCTCTACCCTGTGCTGCGCCGACTTTCTCATCGTGGGCAGCAAACAGTTCAGATTTACGCTGCTCGAATTCCACCAGGTTATCTTTGGTGGCTGGGATAGCCTTACCCTGTGGAAACAAAAAGTTCCTGGCATAACCTGATTTCACATTAGCTGTATCGCCAATTTCACCAAGCTTGCCAATCTTTTCCAGCAAGATTACGTTCATGATTCTTTCCTCGTAAATATGAGGACAGGCCGCGTTTTTCTAACATCTCTCGATCTACTACCAGGTGAGAAAAACGTGATCTGTCTCCTAAAACCGTTTTCTAAAGTTATACCAACTGTCTACCAGGGCCAGCAGCACAACCATATTGACTACTACCGGCAACATCAGCACAGCATACAGGGCTGCCAACCACAGCGAAGACAGCTGTTTCTTCGCTGCCAATGCGTGTATCAGGGCCATCCCGGAAAACAGCAGCGGCAAAATCAAATAAAGTATCCAGGTTTGTGGTATCAATACCTGAAAGCTAGCCAACAGCATTAATCCCAGTAGGATCATCGCGGCTTTCTGTTCTATTCGCAGGGCATGAAATTCCTGCTGAAAACCGCCTGGATTGTACAAGCTGGCCTGCATCCAGCGCGCCAACATCAGCAACATAATTGCCACAAACATATACATCGCACCGAGGAAGCTGGTCAGGCTTTCCCGAAAATCTTCAAGTTGAACGCCTTCTCCACCGAGTTGCAGACCCTGCAAGTTGTTTGTTTCCAAATACAATTCCATCTGTAGAAACAGCACATCCAACACCAGTGGCTGCAATCGTAGATAGACTTCTACAGCCAAGCCGATTGCTATGGCAGCCAACAGCGTAAATTCCCAGGACTCCGTTTTTCGCAGTATCCATGCCAGGCCGCTAATACCACATAACATGATGAGCGGAATGAAATCTCCTATCACCGCATGGGCACCAATCGACAAAACAGCCCAGGCGAAAACGATGCCGGCTTCCTGCGTGCCCTTGCGCAACATGACCAACCCAACCACGACAGGATTGAGAAAGTAAACTAACGGAACCAAACCAAGCAGTACGACCGCCAGAATGGCCTGCTTCCGCCCGTTCATCACGAATTTAGCAAGGCCGCGCATTTGTTTACCAGTTATACCTGGTGAGCATCCGTATACGGAATCAACGCCAGGTATCTTGCTCTCTTGATTGCTGTTGCCAGCTGCCGTTGATAGCGCGCCTTGGTACCGGTGATACGACTCGGGATGATCTTCCCGGTCTCAGATACATAGGCCTTCAAGGTTTCCAGATCCTTGTAATCTATTTGCTTGGTGCCTTCTGCAGTAAATTTGCAGAATTTACGCCGACGAAAATAACGAGCCATAATTGCTTTCCTGTATTAAGTAGTATTAAGAAGATTGCTCTTCTTCAGAATCTGCTGCAGCGGAATCCTGCTTATCTGCCGGTAACTCTTCGGCGGATTCTTCGGCGGATTCTTCGGCGGATTTTTCGACGACTTCTTCGACGGCTTCTTCGGCTGCACTTTCAACCGCTTCAGGCTCAGCATTCGAATCCGAGTCGCTGCCTTCCAGCCTCGATCCGGGATCTAGCTCCGCTTCCTTGGCTTTTGCTCTAGTGGCTGCTTGCGCTGCCGCCGCTTCTTCTTCCATCTTACGCTTCGCTTCGGACCGAGCCTTCCGCTCCTTGCCTTCTCGCTCGCCCTTCAGAATCAGGGATTCCTCAGTTACGGGTTCCTTGCATTTGATCACCAGGTTTCGCAGCACGGCATCATTAAAGCGGAACAGCGTGGACAGCTCTTCGAGTGCCTCACCTGTGCATTCGATGTTCATCAGCACATAATGGGCTTTGTGAATCTTGTTAATTGGATAGGCTAACTGGCGCCTGCCCCAGTCTTCCATGCGGTGAATCTTGCCACCGCTTTCGGTTGTCACCTGGGTATAGCGCTCGATCATCCCGGGGACCTGTTCGGACTGGTCGGGATGCACCAGGAATACTACTTCATAGTGTCTCATAGAGACTCCTCTTGGTTTCTGCCTCCCAACAAACACTAGCGTGCGCGGTGAGACAAGGAGTTATGTGGGGCAGAGCCAGGCTCCACCGTTCAAAAGAGCGGGAATTCTAGAGAAACTGCGGGTGCTATGCAACCAAAAACTGTCAAATTCTAGTCTGACCGGCGCTGCCTGACCGCCTCGAATAAGGCGACACCGGCGGCGACAGACACATTCAGGCTACTGACAGCGCCTGCCATGGGGATGGCCACCAGAAAATCGCAGGTTTCCCGCGTGAGGCGTCGTAATCCTGTGCCTTCTGAGCCCATCACCAGCGCTAGCGGCCCGGTTAGATCCTGCTCGAACAGCGTCTTCGAGGACTGATCATCGGTGCCCACAAGCCAGATTCCTCGTTCTTTCAGTTTCTGCAGGCAGCGGGCGAGGTTTGTCACGGCAATCAGATTAACCGTTTCCGCCGCACCGCTGGCCACTTTACTGACGGTGGCGGTGAGGGATGCAGCGCGATCCTTGGGAACTATCACCGCGTGGACGCCGGCGGCATCGGCGCTGCGCAGGCAGGCACCCAGGTTATGGGGATCGGTCACTTCATCCAGAACCAGCAGCAGTGGATCGACCTGCAGCGTATCCAGCAGCTGAAAAAGTGCTGCTTCGTGCAGTGTGGTCTCACCGCCTTCATAGAGAGCGGCCACACCCTGGTGAACACCACCGACCCGCCGATCCATTTCACTCTTTTCCAGTTCTTCGATTGCTATGCCTGAGCTGTTGGCCTGATCTAACAGCTTCTGCAAGCGCCTGTCGCTGCGACCGGCCTGGATCAGCAGTCCCGAGATCTGTTCAGGTTTCTGCGACAGCAGCGCAGCAACTGAGTGTATGCCAATAATGAGTTTCTGCTTGCCTGTCATTAGCGTGTGCGTCGACTCTTAGTGCCTCGGTTGGATTGTCTGGATGTTTTTGTTGCAGATTTCTTTGCATTTTTTCTATTTGCAGATTGCTTATTCCGAGCCTTGCCGTTAGCAACGCCTCGAGATTTCTTCGATGATTTTTTGGAAGAAGCCGATGGCTTACTTTCAGCACCACCGCGAGAACTCCCTGTTGATTTGTTAGAAGGGGTAGACGTCTTCTTCTTCTTCTTAGCTGCATTGCGAGAATTGCTGGCTGATTTTTTTGAAGGAGTCGATGCCTTTTTCTGTTTGCCACCTTGCTTGGTTCGATGCTTTGTTGACTTGTCCCTACTATGCTTGCCGGCCTTATGAGATTTGCCTTTCCTGCCAGGCTTGGATGCATTGCCTGACGAGCCATCGCCCAGCATTTGCAGGTCGATCTTCTTCTCATCGAGGTTGACGCGCATGACTCTTACCTGAACCGTATCTCCAAGACGATAAACCGTGTGCCTGCGTTCCCCTTCCAGGCAATGCCTGACAGGGTCAAAGTGGTAATAGTCATTGCTCAGCTCGGTGATGTGCACCAACCCCTCGATATAGATGTCGCGCAACTCGACGAACAGACCAAAGCTGGTAACCGAGGACACAGTGCCTTCGAATTCATCGCCGATGTGATCCTGCATGTATTCACATTTCAGCCAGTCGAGCACATTGTAGCCGGCAGCATCGGCACGACGCTCGGCGGCAGAACAACTTTCACCGAAGCTATCCATGTCGGCTTTGCTGTATGGGTAGATGTTGTTCTGTTGAAGTTTCGGGGCTGCCTTATGTCGTTGCAGATGCGACCCAGCCTGGTTTCGAATCAGGTAACGAATCGCGCGGTGCACCAACAGGTCCGGGTAGCGGCGAATCGGTGAGGTGAAGTGTGTATAGGCGGGGAACCCCAGACCAAAGTGCCCGATGTTGTCAGGCTGGTACACCGCCTGCATCATGGAACGGATCAACATGGTTTGCAGTAAGTGTCGATCCGGGCGTGTTGCAATAATCCGCATGGTCTGCTGGTAATCGCTTGGCGAGGGTTTTTCACCGCCGCCGAGATGCAAGCCCAATTCTCCAAGAAACTCTCGCAAATTCTCCAGCTTGTCCGGATTAGGACCTTGGTGGATGCGATACAAAGCCGGTAGCCGGTAGTTCTCCAGCAACTGAGCGGCGGCAATGTTTGCACACAGCATGCACTCTTCAATCATGCGATGTGCATCATTGCGCTCAACTGGCACTATCTCGCGAATTTTTTTGTCTTCGCCGAAGACGATGCGAGTTTCTGTAGTCTCGAAATCCAGCGCTCCGTTTCGTTCGCGATGGCTGCGAAATGCCTTGTACAGCGAATGGAGATTGTCCAGATGATCGGAGATCACACCGCGCCGTCTGCGCAGTCGCTGTTGCATCTTCTGCTGGGTATCAGTACCAGCTTCCTGCACGATGTCCGCCACCTCGGTATAGGTCAATCGCGCCTTTGAATGAATGACCGCCTCGTAGAATGAGTAGCCGGCCATCTCGCCGCTGGCTGATATCTCCATTTCACAAATCATCGCCAGCCGATCGACGTTGGGTTTGAGCGAGCAGAGCCCATTGGACAATTTTTCCGGCAACATGGGGATTACGTACCCGGGAAAATAGACTGAGGTTCCACGCGTGATCGCCTCTTCATCCAGAGCGGTGTTCAAGGAAACGTAGTGCGAGACATCGGCAATCGCAACGTAGAGTGTCCAGTTGCCACGCTGGTGCTGCTGGGCGTATACCGCGTCATCGAAATCTTTGGCGTCTTCACCATCGATCGTTACGAAGGGAACGTCACGCAGATCGAATCGGCCGCGTAATTCTTTTTCGGCAACTTCTTCGGCAAACCGGGCGGATTCCTTACTTACCGCCGCGGGCCACTGGTGGGGAATATCATGGCTGCGGACCGCTACTTCGATTTCCAGCCCTGGTGTTGCTACGTCTCCCAATACTTCCACGATGCGGGCAATCGCCTTGCGACGTCGAGCGGGGTACTCGGTAATCTCAGCGACCACGAACTGGCCATCTATGGCACCGGCTGTTTGTTGTTCCGGAATCAGAATCTCATGGGCTATTCGTTTGCTGTCCGGAACCACAATCCCGAATCCATGTTCCCAATAGAATCGCCCCACGATCTGTTCATAGCGCCGCTGCAGAATTTCGACTACAGTGCCTTCTTTGCGGCCCCGATTATCGAAGCCGGTAAAGCGAGCCAGCACCTTATCCCCATCGAACAGTTTTTCCATTTCCCGCAGACCGAGAAACAGGTCATCGGAAGCATCGTCGGGCACGAAATATCCGACTCCATCCTTGGTGCCCTGCACGCGGCCCTTTACAAGGTCCATGTGTGTCGCCAGGCCGTACACACCACGCCGGTTGCTGATTATCTGGCCATCACGACTCATGGCAATGAGGCGTCGCCGCATACCTTCCACCTCTTCTTCGGCGTGCATGTCCAGTTGTTTGCAGAGCTTTGCATGGGCGATCGGCTTGCCCACCTTCTCCAAGTGTTCGATGATTGCGTCCCGGCTGGGAATGGGGGGGGTATGGGAATCCGAGCCACGATTGGCGGAAGATTTGGAAGGCATTTCTGATTTAGACTTACGGGAGGGCATTAGGAATGGGCGGAGTATACACCCCTTGATGTGGCTTGTCTGTGGAAGATGGATATTGACAGAAACGGGCAGCATCGCTACAGTTGCGCTCCCTTGCCCAGGTGGGTGAACTGAGCGCTTTTTGTGAAGCGACAGCTTCATGCTCAGTGAACGATACCAATCTTTGATTGGTGGCCGGGGGATTTGGTAGACGACGTGCAGGACGCACGAGTGTCGCGGAGGACGGGATGTCCGAGAGCGACCGCAGGCGCTAGCCTGCCAAAGTAGATAATCAAAGTTGACTATTCTGAAGTTGACTCAGCAGGGCCCAGGTGGCGGAATTGGTAGACGCGCTAGCTTCAGGTGCTAGTGATCGAAAGGTCGTGGAGGTTCAAGTCCTCTCCTGGGCACCAACTAAAAGAATTATTATTGATAAATAACAATTACTTATTTATATGGTGCGCCTGACCCATACTTTTTTGACTTCGGATGCACTAGTCTCTGATGCATGGAAATGTCGGAAAAAAGAGATAATAAATTGAGGTCTGCTCAGAACCTGCCCAAGACACTGATCCTGTCCATTGTGTTGGGTGTGTATTTGCTGCTTTAGCTGGTACTTCACCTCTACCTGAGGTTCTACGCTGGATCACTCCGTCTACAATTAGCGCCTTCTATCTGGAAGGGGCTGAATAGTCTGTTGTGGAAATTGGTTATTTTGTTAACCGATACCTGTTAGCTGCTACACTTGTTCCCACACCAATAGGAGAATCCGTCCCATGCTCAAGTCACTCCGCGTTTTCGTGTTTACATTAGCGTTCGGATTGCCGCAGGTCCTGCTGGCACAGGAAACTGGCTTCCTGGATAGATCAGTAACCGTTAATGGTGCAAACCATCCGTTTCAGGTCTACATATCGCGTGGCTATGATGGCTCACAGCAGTGGCCAGTGATTCTCTTTCTACATGGCGCAGGGGAGCGAGGGGATGATGGCCTGAAACAGACCCAGGTCGGATTAGGCAGAGCCATACGGCTAAATCCTGAGCGATGGCCTGCTATTGGCATATTCCCCCAGATGCCTGCATCTGAAAGCTGGCAGGGAGACGCCGGGCGAGCCGCGATGATAGCGCTTGATGCCACAATGCAGGAATTCACTGTAGATAGTTCTCGACAGTACCTTACCGGGCTATCACTGGGCGGCAACGGTACCTGGTATCTCGGTTACCAGTATACCGAGCGATTCGCGGCGTTGGTCGCAGTGTGTGGTTTTGTCGGGCTAGGTGATAGCTTCCCTGCCTTCCTACCGGAAACGAGTTCCGGGCCATACCGGGATCTCGCCGTGGATCTTGCTGCAAAATCAGTGTGGATCGTCCATGGTGATGCGGATAGCGTGGTACCAGTCGATGAATCCCGTAAGATGGTGGAGGCGCTGCAAGGCGCAGGCGCAGAGGTGCACTACACAGAACTTCCCGGGGTAGGACACAATGCCTGGGATGCGGCCTATTCCAATGAAGAATTGATCGATTGGTTATTCGAACAACGAATTGATTGAAGCCACTATCGGCTGCAACTCAGCCCGCCTGAAGAGCCATATCGAGGGATTCCATCTCGAGTGAAATCCTGGGATCGAATGGAAAATCAATAGTCTTCTGTATCTGGCACATGGCATGAAGGCTCAGGATTGTGACAAGGAACGGGTTGCCGAAATACCGAAAAAGGAGTGCCGCTTCCTATACCTGGCAACTTGAGTGTTTACTGGACAGTCACAGAAAAATTGAATGAACCTGCGTGGATAGAAGGATCCTCACCGACTACCGTTACCCACTCAATCGTGTATTGCCCGGTGGTTACTGGGTCTATGATCTCGATCATCAGGTCATCGGATGCCATGATGTGCATCCCGCGCAGCTGATGCTCTCCACTGGGTCCGATCAATTTCAGACTACTCTGAGCTACATCCGGTAGCGCATTGAAGTAAAGCCGGATAGTTCTGGGGGCACGGATGAGTTTGGCGCCTAATGCAGGCTCCGCTCTTAGCAGTGGTGCGTACACGCTAGAGCTGGCGCAAGCAGAAAGCTGTAAACAGGCCAATAAGATCGCCAATTTGGAGATTGCCTTTTTCATTTGCAGGGCTCCTGAAAAGCTTCGCTAATAGTAACGCGGGCAAGGTGCCGATTCACAGTCAGGTTCAGAGATAGCGACACAATTCGCGCCATGGCGTCGCGTCTGTTGGATGTTTTCTATGGCTTTTTGGGGGGAAGTCCGGCGGCAGTGAATAGCGGACTATTCAAAGTGGTTCACTGAGCGAGGCGAAAAGTTAGTGTTCTTCTCGCTGTTTTCTAACCTGAGATAACTCCTTGGCGAACTGATCAAGCTTCATCCTGATCTCGTCTTCCATTTTCTTTTTCAGGTAGAGTTGGTCGCTGTCGAGTTCCCCTTCTTGCAGTGTATCGCTGGCGGGATCTTCGACTACTACATGCGCGAGTTTAATCATTCGTTGTAACTCCAGCTTCTGCCAAATGAAATGCCAACCTTTATTTTGTTTTTGTGATGTTTTTAGTTTGCCTTGGTGTTCTATTTAACGCTTTTGGCTTAGAGCTTAATGGTTCTTCTTATTCCTAAGTTGCTGCCTTTTTGTACAGAATTTTTGTTGTTGTTACTGCAAAAAGGGATTCTAACCCTGAAAATTCAATAAGTTAGACCGCACTATGCAGCGCAACATATAGTGTTAATCGGTTAAAGTCAAACAATATATAGTGATTTTTGCCAATTTTCCGACCTTTCCCAATGCTCAATATAAAGTGTTGTACCAGCCCCCTCCTGAAAGCAGGACGATTCCAGCATGGAATATCTATTGGGAATTCTGATACTTAGCAATATCTACTCATTTCATGGACAAACAATACAGGGGACATCCAATTATATATTGATTGGGTGTCCTGTATTAGATATACCCAAGGTGTGAGCAAATCCGCTGTCGGATTTTGGGGTAGGAGTGAGTTTTGGGGTTGGAAGTGTCTTTAAAAAGGCATCTTTCGATGCAAATAATGATATAGGTGGTGGTGCTACTACAACAGGAGTTTCACCGAGATTCGATGAAAGAGAATGAGTGTTAGGGAGATTTGCTCAGGTTCCGTATAGCAGCCGAGCGGAATGTATTCCCCTTATCCACTTATGGGGATGTTTGAAATCCACTCCGGCTCTTATTCGGTTCTTGTGAAACTGCAGCAGTGATCTCTGTGTACCAGCAGCAATAGCATAATGTCGGTGAAATGTGGTGACACTGTCGAGCCAGGCTTGAGGCGAAATTCCTATACCCTGCAGAACAGTCTGTTTTTCCTCCAGTACATGCACAGCCTTGCTGCGGTCATTTCCAGCCAGACTCAGCGCCTTACAGGTAGACTCTAGCAATTCAAAGTAGCTGTGTTGTGTCACTGGAAGTGTCGATCCACTGAAGTCCTGCAATTCGCCCATCGACTTCAAATTGGACTGCTTTATCGAGGGCTGCCGACCGATCAGATGTTTGGCCGAGCGACGAGTCAACAATCGGTGCTGGCGATAACTACGCTTCTTTACTTTCTTCGCATGAATGATCAGTCGTTCCTGGATTGAAGTGAAGTCACTGCTGTCCAGTGACTCACACATCCCTGCACGCAGCGGATTAAGATCCACATAAGCCATGCAGGTAATCAGTGCTTTTTCGTCGAGCAAGGCTTGACTCTTGAAGCGCCCTTCCCAGAATCGACCCGTGCAATCATCTTCGCGATTCGCCTGTCTGGCCACCGACTCATTGAGGCAGCGCATGAACCAGCTGATGTCCATCAGCCGTTCACGCCATAATTTTATTTGCCGATTCAGCTGTCTCTGGGCCGTCTTGGTCTTCAGATTGTTCCGTAAGGTTTCGATGAGAATCCCATTGCGGGGAAATAATGCCGTCCAGCGTTTAATGACTTCCTCATCACTGAACGCAAGTGCCTTCTCGGTGTCAACATGAAGCACCAGGTGATAGTGGTTGCTCATGATGGCGTAGGCACAGATTTCTACAGAAAATTGCGCCGCCAGTTGTTTTATTCGAGTCACCAGCCACTGCTTACGGTGATCGAAGTTTTTACCGGTGAATGGATCATCACCACACAAATAGGCTCGCCGAACACACCGTGAAATACAATGATAGTAAGGTGTATCTTGCAGAGATATTTGCTGGTAGCGCGCTCGAGTCACTTGAGTATCTTGCTGTTGTAATGTTGATATTTCCGCACTGCAAAATGCGGGCGGACCGACGATTCTAGAGTGTTTGTAGTACTATGCAAGCCAATGTTGGTGTGCGCCCTAAGTGACACTGACACAAGGAATGCATCTGGAAGATTTCTAAGGAATTTGCATGAGGATTGGAGTAGACCTGGGCGGCACCAAGATTGAAGGCATCATCCTGGCTGACACCGGGTCGGTCATTGAAAAGATTCGCGTTGATACTCCTGGCGAGCAATACCAGGCAACCCTCGAAGCCGTTTGCAAAATCGTCGATCAGTTACAGGCTCACTCCAGTAGCTTACTCTCCGTCGGTATTGGCACTCCCGGCACACTGTCGCTACCGAGTGAACTGATGAAGAATTGCAATTCCATCTGCCTCAATGGCCAACCCTTACAAAAAGATATCGAAGCGAGCCTGGGTTATGCAATTCGAATGGAGAATGACGCGAATTGTTTTGCCCTATCCGAGGCTCACTTCGGTGCGGGTAAAGATTCCGGCACCGTGTTCGGCGTCATACTGGGCACCGGAACCGGGGGTGGGATTGTGGTTAACAGGCAACTGTTGACGGGCGCCAATCACATCGCCGGTGAGTGGGGGCATAATTCAATACCCCACTCTGCACACGAACTCATCGCTGAGGATAGAACTTGCTACTGCGGTCGCCGTAACTGTATTGAGACCGTGTTGTCCGGGCGCGGTCTTTCGCAGACCTTCTCCGAACTCACGGCAAGGCAATTGGAGGCTATTGAGATTGCCAGGCTGGCCGAAAGCGGCGAGAAGGCAGCAATTGATTGCATACAACGCTATTGCCAGCAATTGGCACGCTGCCTGGCGACTGTCATCAACGTAGTCGATCCCGATGTGATTATCCTCGGTGGCGGGTTATCCAATATTGCCGAGCTATATCGTGCTGTGCCGGCTTACTTGCAGGATTTCGTATTTACGGATGTGATTCACACGCGACTCTCACCACCCGGTTTCGGTGATGCCAGTGGCGCTCGGGGAGCGGCATGTTTATGGGATTCAGTACGCGCGAACTCTAGCTAGGGACCCTCTGAACATCCAAGAGGTCTAGGAACCGAATGGATGTCGCAAGGTAATGGTTTCTTTCCGATCCGGGCCCGTTGAAATAATGTCAACTGGCACCTCTACCAAATCTTCGATGTACTTAATGTACTTTCTGGCATTCTCAGGTAAGTCATCCAGGCTTATAGCTCCGAAGGTCGATTCCTTCCAGCCGGGCAGTTCTTCGTAAACCGGCTGCAGATTCTTGAAGCTATTTACATCCATCAGGCTGCCTGAAGCATTCTCACCCACGCCTTGATAGCCGGTGCAGATCTTCACGCTGTCCAATCCATCCAGCACGTCCAGCTTGGTCAGGCAGATTCCTGACACGCTGTTGATTCTCGTCGCCATTTTTACCGCGGCCGCATCGAACCAACCACAGCGTCGATCCCGCCCAGTAGTCGCTCCTTTCTCTACGCCGACTGAAGCAAGGTGCTTACCCACATCATCGAACAACTCGGTAGGAAATGGTCCAGAGCCCACTCGCGTCGTGTAGGCCTTGGTGATGCCTAGTACATAATCCAGGTATAGCGGACCATACCCGCTACCAGTTGCGGTAGCACCGGCGGTGGTATTCGAAGAAGTCACATAGGGATAAGTGCCATGATCGATATCCAACAATGATCCCTGCGCGCCTTCAAACAGGATATTGTCGCCTTCCTTTCGATGGCTGTGCAGGATGTCGATGGTATCGGAGATCATCGGTCTAACCTGTTCCGCCAATGCCATGCTGTCATTAAGAGTTTTCTGAAAATCGACAGGCTCAGCTTCGTAATAGTATTGCAACAGGAAATTGTGGTACTTCAACAGCTGTGTCAGTTTCTCTGCGAACTGTTGCTCATTCAGAGTTTCTGCAAGGCGAATTCCACGCCGCGCCGCTTTATCTTCATAAGCAGGTCCTATTCCTCTGCCGGTAGTACCTAGTTTGTTGGCTCCCTTGCTGGTTTCCCTGGCCTGATCCAGCGCAATGTGAGACGGCAGTATCAATGGACAGGCCCCGCTGATACTCAATTTGTTCCGCACCGGAATGTCCCGGGCTTCGAGTTCACAGATCTCGTGTATCAGCGCTTCCAGGCTAAGCACTACTCCATTGCCAATTACGCAATGCACGTGATCGCGCAAAATTCCTGAAGGTAGCAAGTGCAAAACGGTCTTTTCGCCATCTATCACCAGCGTATGACCCGCATTGTGGCCACCCTGAAAACGCACCACTACTGCCGCCTGATCCGTCAACAGATCGACGATCTTGCCTTTCCCTTCATCACCCCATTGGGTGCCCAGCACTACTACAGACTTTGCCATCTTAATTAACTCAATACTCTCGCATTCCGTTACATCATTCGATAAATCACAAACTATCCACGACCCATTTGCCATCTCGCTTGACTAGTTTGCGGTCACAATTCAATTCCTGTCGATGCTGCTCGCTCAACTCGTCATCACCCAGAGTGGTAATCACGACCTCACCCTGTTCGCGCAAACTTTTTACCAGTGCAAACAAGTCCACATCGCCGTCTCCAGGTGCAATAATTGCCGCGCGCCTTTCAAACACCCTGCTACTCAACCTGGCCAGTACCTTCAGATCACTATCAAATCCCGAGGCTGGCCTGGCCCGACCAAACACCTCTCCGATGTGATCATAACGACCACCCTTGGAAACCGCACGGCCATAGCTGGGGGTGTAAGCAGCAAATACAATTCCCGTGTGATACTCATAACCTCTCAATTCGCATAAATCGAAACACAGCACGATATCGGGAAGGCGTTGCTTTACACCCTCGACAATTTCGACCAGTTCCTGAAGTTCAGCCTGAACGCTAGCAGGAGCATTGGCGAATACTTCGTTGGCCTCTGCCAGGATCGTTTCATCTCCACTGAGCCGCGATAGTCTCTGCAACATCTGACACAGCTCTTTTTCACTTACTGAGTTCTTCAGAATTTCATCTATCTCGTCATAGGCCTTTCGCTGCACTGCTTCGAATAGCGTTTGTTCGGTGTCCTCATCCAGCTTTGCTTCCTGCAAGAGAGAACGAAATATTCCCACATGTCCCAGCACGATATGGATATCGCTTATCCCCACCGCCTTAAGTGTTTCGTACATGAGACACACCAACTCGATATCGCACTCCACGCCGGAATGACCATACAGTTCTGCACCGATGCGAATCGGCACTCTGGAGGTCATGATACCGCGGGGTTTGGTGTGCAGAACATTGTCTGCATAGCAGAGTCGCACCGGTCCTTCCCGGTTAAGACAGTGGGCATCGATACGTGCCGCCTGGGGTGTAATGTCGGCCCGTATTCCCATCATGCGGCCGCTGAGCTGATCGGTGATTTTGAAGGTGTGCAGTTCCAGGTCGTGAGAAGATCCCACCAACAGGGAATCGAGGTATTCGATCAGTGGCGTAATTACCATCTGATAACCCCAGGATTCGTACAGATCCAGTAACTGGCGACGCAGGGATTCCAGCTTGTGGGCTTCGGCTGGCAGAATCTCCTCGACACCATCGGGTAATAGCCAGCGTTTTGCAGAAGTCATTTTGTTTGCTTCAAAAAGAAATAGTATGTCATCAATTAATAATCAATAGCAGGATCGTTCCAGCCAGCATGCTGCCCAGACCAATCAGCCGCATGGTTGTATCGTCAATCTCATCCAGCATCAGTAGCATTCTGCGCCAGCGTTTCGGGTCGATGAACGGTAAGATGCCTTCTATAACCAGCATCAAACAAAATGCCACCGCCAGATCATGCCACATATGTCAGTTTCTTCGAGGTCGTTAACGTCACTGGATTCACGGCCAGCAATCTTTCCTGAAGCAATAACCGAATCGCTGAATCGCTGCCAAAAGCAGCCCTGAATTGCACTCTCTCGGCAATTCAGGTTCCCACAATATCTTGGTTTTTCAGATAGGCTCAGCGGCTCGCTAAGCGCCGATAAGTCTTTTTCTATACTCCGCTGATAAACCTACTGTTGAGACGATCCGTCTTGAGACAATCCATCTTGAGACAATCCGTACTTCAGGTATCTGAAATAGTCACTGTCAGGGTCAAGCAGCAACACGTCGCTTTTCGAACTAAAAGTCTCCCGGTATGCATTCAGGCTGCGCGTAAATGCATAGAATTGTGGATCCTTGCTGTAGGCCTCGGCGTAGATCGCGGTCGCCGTTGCATCACCCTCACCCATTATCTGTTCGGCATCGCGATAGGCCTCAGCGTCGAAGATAACCGCCTGTCGATCGGCATCGGCACGAATGCCAATCGCCAATTCTTCACCGCGGGATCGTAATTCCTGGGCCTCGCGATTTCGTTCAGTAATCATTCGGTCATAGACAGATGAACGTACATCGTCAGGCAGATCGATTCGCTTGACCCGCACATCGACAACTTCGATACCGATATCCGCCGCCGTGGTTTCATTCAAGCTGGCGGTAAGAGCTAGCATGAGTTCATCGCGTTCTCCAGCAACTACTTCGATAAGTGTCCTGGTACCAATCTGGTCTCGCAGACCATCGTTAATCCTTTGTGCCAGCAGGGCGCCGGCAGTAGCGGTATTGCCGCGAGTCGATATATAGAATTGCCCTACATCTATAATCCGCCATTTGGCAAAGGAATCCACTTCCAGCATCTTCTGTTCAAGAGTTATGAATCGAGCTGGCGTGGAATCTTCAGTCTGAATACGCGCATCGAATTTGCGAACAGTATTCACCCAGGGAATCTTCACATGCAAGCCAGGTTCAATATCTGAATTCACCACTGAGCCAAATTGCAGCATAACCGCCCGCTCCGTTTGTTTAACCACAAACAGAGTATTGCCAGTAATAATTACGGCAAGGAACAGCACTCCAACAACGATAAACTTTTTCATGGTCGTCCTCCTCTGTTAATTCGAGCGCGATCTACGGCTGCGTTAGTGGATGGTCCCGGGAGATAGGGCGCCAGTTCATTGGCGAGGTCCTGCCACTCCCGGCTAGTTGATGGTCTGTTGCCACCGGTTGGTAATGTATTCTGCTCCATAATCTTGTCCAGCGGCAGGTATAGCAAATTGTTGCCACCTTCTACATCGATCATGATCTTGCTGCTTGCCGTCATGACATCCTGTAAGGAGTCAATATAGAGACGCTGGCGCGTGACTTCCGGTGCCTTGGCGTATTCCGTCAGCAACTGGTTGAATCGAGACGCATCACCTTCTGCCTTGGCGATTACTTCCTGCCTATAGGCATTTGCCTGTTCGATCTGGCGTTGGGCGTTGCCGCGAGCTACAGGAATTATTTGGTTGGAGTATTGAGCGGCTTCATTTTGTACCTGTTCTTCTTCTTCACGAGCAACGATCACATCATCGAACGCCGACCGCACGGCTTCGGGTGGCTGAGCATCAACTACGTTTACCTGTTGAATGAACATACCGGTGTTATAAATATCCATGTAGCTCTGCAAGCGTTCATGCACATCGATCGCGACCTGATCTCGACCCGTAGTTAAAATCTGGTCCATGAAGTTGCCACCAACTACATGGCGGATTGCCGATTCTGACGCATTGTCCAAACTAAGCTCAGGGTTTTCCACAGCTATCACATAACTAACCGGATCCTGAATTAGATACTGCACGGTGACGATAATATCGATTATGTTCTCATCGGTAGTCAGCATTGCACGGTTATCATAAGTCTTGGCATTGAGCTCTGAGACGTTAATCAGGGATACAACATCGACGATGGCCGGGTTCCAGTGTAATCCTGGTCCCACCACAGCATCCATTACGCGACCGAATCGAAGCACCACACCGCGTTCCGCTTCGTTGACGATATAGAATCCCATGAAGCCCCAAATTACGACCACCACCACGGCCAGACCGGCAATCAGTCCACCGGACATTTTGCCTGACACTGGGGGCGACCCACTCGAGCCGGATCCGCCACTGCCGGAACGTTCAAACAGGTTGTTGAATTTCTTGGTAAGGTTTTTGATGACTTCGTCGATATCGGGTGGTCCTTTGTCACCACCTTTTCGACCACCACCCCAAGGATCGTTGTCATCGCCGTTATTTCCAGGTTCATTCCAAGCCATTGGTTTCTCCATAGCTTTCTAAGATGCAGAAGGTCGATTTTAGCTAATAATTACGCATTTACACAGCATTTTGAGCTGCAGCGAATAGGTTAAAATCCCATTTTACGCGGTTCTCGCCCGCTCTTCTTCAAACCAGTCCGGCTCAGTATTTACCACCGGTTCAGGTGTCATTACCAGCGTCGCTCCCTGCTTAAGGAGACGCTGCAAATTGTCTTTTGGCAGTCGAACCTGCAAATGCCAGGTGCCGGTTTCATCGATAGCTTCAGCTTCGATGAAACCCTTCTCATGGAGTTGGCTACGCAGGCGCGCCTGTTGTGGACCGATCTGCACTGTTTCGACTACCAGTTCACCTGCCAACAATTCAGTGATCGCCTGTTGCAAAAGATTCAAGCCGGCTCCAGTTCTGGCAGAAACCCAGACTCGCCTGGGTGTGCCATTTGTATCCCGTTGAATACGAGGCTCACAATCGTCTAACAAATCAATCTTATTAAACACTTCCAATTGGGTTACAGAGTCTGCCTCTATCTCGGTGAGCACATTGTTTACTTGCTCAATCTGGGCAGTGTGTGATTCGTTGGCAGCATCCACTACATGTAACAACAGGTTTGCTGCGGCTGTCTCTTCGAGCGTTGCCCTGAAAGCTTCTACCAGGCTATGTGGCAAGTGGCTGATAAAACCCACTGTATCAGCCAGCACTGCCGGTCCAAAATTCCGTAGGTTTATGCGGCGCAGTGTTGAATCCAATGTGGCAAACAACTGATCCGCAGCATAGGCGTCACTGTTGGTTAGACCATTGAAAAGTGATGATTTCCCGGCATTGGTATAACCGACCAATGAAATAGTAGTGATCTCCGCCCGCCGTCTGGAGCGGCGGCCCTGCTCGCGCTGCCCTCTGACTTTGCCGAGGCTCTTGTTGATTGACTTGATGCGTTGGCTGATCATTCGCTGGTCCAGTTCCAACTGGGTTTCACCAGCACCACGCAAGCCGATACCCCCTTTCTGTCTATCCAGATGAGTCCAGCCACGTTTCAATCGTGTACTTGCATGTTGCAGCTGTGCGAGTTCGACTTGTAGCTTGCCTTCATGGCTGCGAGCACGTTGGGCGAATATATCGAGAATCAGCCCGGTGCGGTCCAAGACACGACATTTCAGCACCTGCTCCAGATTACGCTCTTGACTGGGGGACAGCGCATGATTGAACAGAACCAATTCAGCTTTATTTGCATGCACGGCCGCGGCAATTTCTTCCAATTTACCGGAACCAACAAAATGACTGGGAGACGGCTGCTTGCGAGCACCAGTGATATACGCCACCGGCATCGCTCCTGCAGACAGAGCTAATTCTTCGAATTCAGATGGGTTTTCCTGTTCACGCTCCGAATCGATAGAAATGTGAACGAGAATGGATACCTCACCAGAATCTGGCCTGTCAAAAAACAAATTTACCTCAGTTAAGTGTTTCCTGGTTCGCCGGCATCTTCTTCCGGTGAATCGCCTTGACCCTGTATGGGAACCTTCACCATACGTGAGGGTACAACCGTGGAAATAGCATGCTTGTAAACCATTTGGCTTACTGCGCTTTTCAACAGGATGACGAATTGATCGAATGACTCGACCTGTCCCTGCAGCTTGATTCCACTAACCAGGTATATGGACACTGGAATGCGCTCTTTCCGGAGCACATTCAGAAAAGGGTCTTGTAATGTGTGTCCTTTGGACATTGTTATTCTCCTTGCTATCTATCTACAATGCTGTCGTTAAGGCAAAAAAAGCGACTACCAGGAAGCTGAAACTACGCCGAATTCCATTGTGACCAGTACACTCTCCATAAAGTTCTATATGGAGATGGAATCCACGAAATTCAAGATACTGTCTATGGATTTAGCTGATGGTTCGCTCACCCCCCGCAGGTTTTCCCAGCTACGAAGCCAGGTTAGCTGACGCTTGGCGAGTTGCCTCGTGGCAATAATACTCTTTTCTATCATGGCATCATAGCTTATTTCATCTGACAGATACTGCCACACTTGTCTGTATCCCACTGATTTTATTGAGGGAAGCAGGGGATGTAAGTCATCTCTGTGGAATAAGGACCGAACTTCATCCATCAGCCCCGCTTCCAGCATTCCCATGAATCGCTGTTCGATCTGCTTATGCAATAGCTTGCGATCCTCGGGCTGGATTGCAAAAAAATGCAGGTTTACTGGCAGGGATTCTGCTGATGACCTGGCTGCCTGCTGTTCTTCGGCGTGTAACTCAGTCATCGATCTGCCAGCAATCCTATGGACTTCCAGTGCGCGCTGCAGGCGCTGTGGATCATTCGGGTGAATGCGAGTGCCCGATTCAGGATCGACGCTGGATAGCTGCTGGTGCACGGCTTCCCACCCCTGTTCGGCGGCCAGTTGTTCGATTTCCCGCCTCACCTGAGGATCGGCGTCGGGCATCGCCGCCAGCCCATCCCGCAGCACCTTGAAATACAACATCGTGCCACCGACGAGGAGCGGAATATCGCCCTGTTGTATCACCGCATCAATTTCCTGAAGTGCATCTGACCGGAAATCCGAGGCCGAGTAGGGCTCAGCAGGATCTTTGATATCGATCAGCCGGTGTGGCGCAACATTCCGTATTGCCTGAGCGGGTTTTCCCGTACCAATATCCATACCGCGGTATACCTGTGCCGAATCGACACTGATTATCTGAAAGGGATGGCGCTTTACCAATTCGATCGCCAGTGCTGTCTTACCCGATGCTGTCGGGCCCATCAGACAGATCACATTGGGCTTTTCGTTAGTAAGGGTCACGGCGTTAATGGGATAGCAAGCACAGCCGGGGATTACTGGCCGCGGAGGAACAATTTGTCCAGTTCATCGAGAGACTGATAAACCCAGGTGGGCCTGCCATGGTTACACTGGCCACTGCGTTCCGTCTCCTCCATATCTCTGAGCAGTGCGTTCATCTCCACAATAGTGAGATGCCGGTTGGCGCGCACCGAACCATGGCAGGCCATAGTCGATAGCAATTCGTCCTGGTGCGCCTGAATCCGATCGCTGCCGCCGTATTCCAGTACATCGGACAATACATCACGCACCATTTGCTCCACGTCGGAGTTTTTAAGCATGGCAGGTATCTGTCGAACTACGATGGATTCTTCTGCCACCCTTTCCAGTTCGATGCCCAATCCCAGCAGCGCTTGCTGCTGTGCTTCGGCGCAGTCGGCTTCTGACTGACTCACGGCGATGGACAGTGGTACTAACAGCGGCTGCATCTTCAGCTCTTCTTTCCGGCAGGCGAGCTTCATGCGCTCATAGGTAATTCTTTCATGGGCCGCATGCATATCGACAACAATTAGTCCTTCGGCGTTCTGCGCCAGTATATAAATTCCGTGTAGCTGTGCGATGGCATAGCCCAGCGGTGGTACTTCGGTTGCATCGCCATGTAGCTTGGCAAGGGCCAGGACTTGGTCCTGCACCTGATTGGCAGCAGCGGAGCGACTACGATCACCATAGGAAGATCTTGATGGTTCAACCAGGGAAAGACCTGGTTGGCCGGAAAGAATGGCCGAACTGTTCTGCTCATAGCCAGATTGTGTAGAGGCAAGCTGAGGAGTTTCCAACTGGTCGCCCGGGTTCACGTCGGCGAGCGCTTTGTACAGTGCGCTGAATAAAAAATCATGTACTAGTCTGCTGTCACGGAAGCGAACTTCTTGCTTGGTCGGGTGCACGTTGACATCGACTCCAGCTGGAGGCAGCTCCAGGTACAATACATAGGCCGGGTGGCGGCCATGAAACAGCACTTCTCGATAGGCCTGCTTAACGGCATGGGTCACCAGTTTGTCGCGAATGATGCGGCCATTAACATAGAAATATTGCAGATCAGCCTGACTGCGGGAAAACGTGGGCAGACTTACCCAACCCCACAGGCGTAGATCGGATGCCTCGACATCTATGTAGACCGAATTCTCCATGAAGGCCGGGCCGCACACCAGCGCAACCCGCCGCTGTTGTTGCTGATTTGTATTAGCGGCCAATAATTTGTGAATAGTGCGCTGATTATGTTGCAGGGTAAATTGAACATCGAAGCGACTCAGCGCGATGCGTTTCATCACTTCATCGATACGAGAAAATTCAGTCTTCTGGGTTCTCAAAAATTTCTTGCGAGCCGGTGTGTTAAAAAAAAGATCACGTACTTCCACAGTGGTGCCCTGGGGGTGGGCTACGGTCGACAGGCTCGCTTGCATATCCTGGCCCTCGGTCTCTACTTTCCAGCCTTCGCTAGCGGAATCCGACTCGGCTTTGGATGCCATGGCCAGTCGTGACACGGAACTGATACTGGCCAGCGCTTCGCCGCGGAACCCGAGACTACTTATGTTCTCCAGGTCATCGAGCTCCGCGATCTTGGATGTGGCATGACGGCTAAGAGCCAGCGCGAGGTCATCCTTATGGATTCCGGCACCGTTGTCCCTAACGCGTATCAGTTTCACTCCGCCCTGCTCGATATCGATGTCCAATCGGGTAGCATCGGCATCGAGGCTGTTTTCCAGTAATTCTTTGATCACCGAAGCCGGCCGCTCGACAACTTCACCGGCGGCGATCTGGTTGGCGAGTCTCTGACTGAGACGATTAATTCGGTTCATGTGGCGAGATGCAGGACGACAAACTGATCCAGCATTGTAGCACCCTGGAAATGAATTCCCATTGTTCGGTTAGGAGTAAAGCTAGGGTCGCTAAGTACGTGGGCTTTGTTCAGATAGTCGGGATTTTCAATATCTGTCCAATCATAATGCGATCGTCCGCAATGTCGTTGGCTTGTCTCAGACTGGACAGGCTGACCCGATACTGAGCGGCTATTTCGGAGAGTGTCTCGCCGCGCCGAATCGTGTGCTCCTCCACTGGCAAGGAATTTCCGCCGGGTAGCGCGAGAATCTGACCGACATGAATAGTATTTGAGCGTAGCTTGTTAACCGACTTTAATTCTGCCAGAGAAATACCGAAGCGCTCAGCAATCTCAGACAGGTTATCGTTCTTCTTGACCGTATAGGAACCGGGATTGACGCCGTTGGCTTTCTGCCAGGCTACCAGCGATCCGACCGGAGGCGCATCATAGAAGTAGTTCATGATTCCCTGGGCCAGGGCTGCCGCCATCTGCCTCTGGAAACTCGACGAGTTTAGCTTGCGTGCCTCAGCCGGGTTGGTCAGGTAACCCGTCTCAATGAGAATCGAAGGGATGTCCGGCGAGTTAAGCACCTGTAATGAGGCCTGCTGCACCTTGTCGCGCCGCAGTCGTGTCACCCCATCGAGTGTGGCCAGGATACTGGTTCCAGCTACCAGGCTCTGTTCCATGCTCCAGGCCATCTGCAGCGACACCAGCGTGAGTGCCACATCGTCATCCAGACCACCTAGCGTCAGATCGCCTCCCACACCCCCGAGCAGGTCAGAGCTGTTCTCTTTCTCGGTGACTCGCCGCGCGTTTTCCCGATCTGCCCGGTCACCGGACAAGGCATAGATGGTTACGCCGCTCGCTCTGCTATTGCGATACCAGTCTACATGTATCGCCACCAGTAAATCGGCACGATGTTCGCGGGCAATTTGAGGACGACGCTGCAGTTCGACATAGTAGTCGCTCTCCCGAATCATGATGGGGCGATAGCCGGGTATGTTCTCCAACCGATTGAACAAAGCCCTGGAAATTGCCAGCGTGACATTCTTCTCTTTAATATGTCCATCGTAACCGATGCTACCCGGGTCCTCTCCTCCATGACCGGCAGAGATTGCGACTACAATCTCACGCCTGTCCTGACTGCGATCCGGAGCCGGAGTAAGGGTAATGGGAGTGCTGGAAACCGGAGCGCCAAGATCATAAAGATCGACCACAAGGCGATCGCCCAACTCACTGTTAGGCAGCAGTGTAAAACTGGATGGATTCACCTCGGCGGTAAGATCCAGCACAATGCGCAGATCGTCGCCTTCTCGAATACCACTGCGCAACTCGCTAATTGGGCTATCGCTAAAATCCAACCCGGAAAAATCATCATTCAATTCAGAATCCGCGATATCGATAACCACCCGATATGGATTATCGAGCGTGAACAGGCTGTATTGGACGCCATCGCTTAGATCGAACACGAGCCGGGTATGATCCGGTGCCCGCCACATTCTGATTTCGTCGATGCTCGCCGCAAACAGAGCAGGCGCGGCCATCGTGCTCAGCATGAGAACCGCAATAAATGTGGATTTGTGATGACGTAAATTCATGAATCTTGCAGCATTCCCTTTCCGATTACTTATACCCGGCTGTGGTTGCAACGGCCACAGTCCACGTTGTCTATAGATTTCGGCCTTATTGCCACAATCTTTTGGCTATCTGCAGGCCTTTGTCGGAGAAAGTTTGACACCTCAAGCGGCGTCCCGTTCCTTCGGTCTCGAGTTGCAGAACCAAATCCGCTGCTGGAATCAGCTGCGCACCCTTATCTGCCCACTCGATAATGCAGAGATTCGAATCATCGAAATAGTCTTCGATACCCAGATAATTGACTTCTTGCGGATCTGACAGTCGATACAGGTCGAAATGGTAAATGCGGCATTGCGCAAACTCATAGGGCTCAACGAGCGTATAGGTAGGGCTTTTTACGGCCCCTGTATAGCCATAACCACGCATGATTCCCCGGGTGAGAGTGGTTTTGCCGGCGCCCAGCTCACCCAGCAGATGTAACACACCGCCGGTCGAGGGTACGCCCGCACCAGATTCGGGCGCCAACTTGCTATTACTCCCCGGGCAAAAAGTCGCCGCGGCGAGCCGTTTACCGAAGTCGATAGTGGCTTCCTCATCGGTGAGCAGTGTGTGAAATTCAGACATGTTGACTAAGCAATTAAAGGGTTGGATTGACCAATTGGCGAATAAAAGGAAACAGGTCGGTAGCGACCATACCCCGTTGTCCGCCGGATTCCATGGCGAGATCGGCTGCCTCGCCGTGAATACAAACGGCACAGCAAAGGCTCTGCTCAAGCGTCAATCCCTGGGCGACTAAGGCGGCTGTAATCCCCGATAGCACGTCTCCCATACCGCCAGTTGCCATACCGGCATTGCCTTCAGTACACAAATAGATTGGCCCGGCACTGTCTCCGCTGCCGGCATAGATCAGACTGCCACTTCCCTTAAGCAGGCAACATCCTCCCCAACGATTATAGAGCTCTACGACCGCAGCAAATCTGTCCTGCTGAATATCGGCCACCGAGCTGCCCAGCAGACTGGCAGCTTCGCCGGGGTGGGGAGTCAATATCCAGTTGTCTCTCCTGAGCGGCGCACCGCTGTCAACCCGTTCAGACAACAGGTTTAGACCGTCTGCGTCCACCACCAATGGTTTGTTCGCCGCGACTTGAGCACTCAGGGCAAGCTGCAATAAGTCACGAGACCACTGGCTGCAACCCAGCCCGGGACCAATTACGATCACGTCCGCCTTGGCCACTAACTCATCAACGCCTGCATGCTCGTCTTCTGTGCCCGACACCATGATCTCTGGTCGGCGCGCCAGCAACGCCGGTCGATGTGCCGAACGGGTAAGTACGCTGACCAGACCGGCACCACTGCGCTGGGCAGCTTCTGCCGCCAGCAGCGCCGCGCCGCCATAGCCATGGTCGCCACCTATTATCAGGACATGGCCATGATTGCCCTTATGAGAAGACTGAGCACGGGGTATCAGGCACTTAGAAGCAGAGTTGATATCGATTCGCCGCGCCATTGGCTGTGGTGAAGCGTCACTGCTATACACCCGATCGGGAACATCCAGGTTATTGAACACAATGGTTCCTGCAAAGTCCCTGCCCTGGCCTGACAGTAACCCCCTCTTCAACCCGATGAAGGTCACTGTGACATCGGCCACGATTGTGCTGCCCATGGCGTTACCCGTGTCGGCGTTCAGTCCCGAGGGGATGTCGATCGCCAGCACTGGACAATCCGCGGCGTTAATTGCGTCGATCGCCTGCTGGAAATCGCCTGTCACATCTCGATCCAATCCGGTACCCAACAGTGCATCGACTATTACGGTATGAGCATGGTCCAGTTCTTCCCGCTGCTGAAAATCTGCCCAGCCGAGCATCGCCACCTGCCGCTGTTGCGCCCAATCCATGGCTTGCTTTGCATCACCGCGCAACTCTGCGCTATCACCTAGCTGAATTACTTCCACGCTCAGGCCAATCTCTCTGGCGAGTCCTGCCAAGATGTAGCCATCGCCGCCATTGTTGCCGCTGCCTGCATACACCTGTAAGAATTTCGCCTGAGGCCATTGTTCCAACAACGCATTGAAGGCAGCGGCGCCGGCTGTCTGCATCAATTTAAATCCGGCTACGCCGAGCTCGTCGATGGCAATACGGTCCAGCTGCCGTACGTCATCAGCTCGATATAAATTGCGTGGCAGTCTTGAAGTGAAATCAGTCACGATATTCAATCACCTATCGAATTTATTGATGAGCCGACGGATCAGACGCAAAGCCTTATCCAGTTCTTCGAAAGGAATATCCTCGGTGTTTTCGATCGCCCAGGGATCCTGCACTTCCCGCAGCTTGTTGTAGACGTGGTTACCTTCCTCTGAGAGGGTAACCAGCACCGAGCGCTTGTGTCTGGGATTATCCTGGTAAGTCAGCAGACCGTCTTCCACCATAACATCAGTTATGCGTTGTACTGCCTGGCGCGACTGACCCAGCACTCTGGCAACACCAGGCACGGTGAGACCGGCATTTGACAGGGCAATGGCACCTATTACTTTCCAGCGGGCATGGGTTAGCCCGAGCTTTTCCGTCATGTCGTCGCCCTCGGCAATCAACAGGCCGTTGAGACGAAAGATCGAAAGAACCAGATCCAGAAACAGAATTCGTTTGGGAGAATGCACTCTCCGCTCACTCCTCATTTGATTTGTGCCAGCATGTTGTCATTGTCTATTTCGGCAGTCAATTGATCTGCTGCAGATATTGGTCACTAAGGAATAGGAGCAGACCCCATTTTTCTGGCAAGGCAGTGAATAAAACAATCCCAGAAGGAGAAAAACGGAGCCTGTGCCTAATCTTAGAGTAGAATAGCGGCACCAGTTTCCATGGACTGTGAAATCACCTGTGAAGATTAGCAATCCTCTTAGATCCGCCAGCTTCTGCCTGATCGCGAGTCTGTTACTCGTTTCCAGCTACGCAAACGCTGATGCTATTCGTGATGCGAACCGATTGCTGCAGGTTACCAACATGGGCAAACACTTCGAGTCGCTGGCCCTGCGACAGACTCGCGACATCTTGCGAACCTATGCCAGCATCGTCAGTATGTCGGCCGAAATCACCCTGCCCGAGCAAATCAAGAACTCTATTGCAGCCTGCTACGTCGATGTGTATGCCTGGGAAAAATTCCAGCCCGGAATCGCCAGAATCCTCGCCGACAACCTGAGCCAGAAACAGCTACACCTGTTAACCGATTTCTATCTCGATCGCGGTCTGCCACCGAGGGAGATACAGACATTCAAAGACACGATTGCCATGGCAGGGCATATCCAGCACCTGGCTGCCGAGTACATGTACCGCAATAGCGCGAGCTGTGTGGAACACGATGCAGCGTTGATTCTGGATTATCTGGCCAATGGACAGGAATTCAGCCAAAAGCCGTTTCACACGGAGTAACCGGGGACAATGGGGTGGACTTCCCGGTTGCAGTAGCAGCACCAATTCCTCACTTACGATCTTCCAAAGCCACTGCCTGAACTCTGGTGGTCAGCGATATCTGAGTAACACTTTGCCAGATTACGCATCTAAGGATCCTCTGTACAAGTAGTTAGCCACTCTCGTCGTTGCACTGACACCAATCCAGCCCTGACACTCAGAACCGAGCAGGAGGAAACTTGCTGCCTTTTAGCGAGTCCATAAACTAGCTTCGATGGCTGGACCGCTTTAGACTCGGTAGCATGAACAGCAAGCCGCCCACAGACGCTGGGATTAGTGAAGACAAGAAAGAATGGCTCGAAGCCATCGCAGACATCTACGAGAATTACGGCGCCGGTGGGGTGCAGCAGATTCTCCGTAGTCTCTCTCACTGGCGCAGCGAGAACAGCATTGGTGGCAGCGATGTCGCAGTTAATACTCCCTATCTGAACACCATCTCTCTAACAGACCAACCTGCCTATCCCGGCGATGAGGAAGTCGAACACCGCGTCGAGAATATCCTGCGTTGGAATGCCATGGCCATGGTGTTACGGGGACAGGATTCGGGCTCCGGTGTCGGTGGACACATTGCCACCTATGCCTCGGCAGCCACCATGATGGAAGTCGGCTTTAATCATTTCTTTCGCAAGCGTTCCGACGCCTACGGCGGAGACCTGGTAATCCCGCAACCCCATACCTCCCCCGGTGTGTACGCTCGATCCTGGCTCGAGGGTGTATTGGAGAAGCAACTGCTGGAGAATTACCGCCGCGAATTGCAGCCAGCAGGCGGTCTCACCTCCTACCCTCACCCACGCTCAATGCCCGAATACTGGCAGGTTGCCAATGCATCGATGGGCCTGTCGACCCCAACTGCGATCTACCAGGCGCGCTTCGCCAAGTACCTGGAGAACCGCGGTTTAAAACCCAAACTGGGTGGCAAAGTGTGGTGCTACATCGGCGATGGTGAAACCGATGAGCCAGAGGTGCTGGGAAGCATCAACATCGCGGCACGAGAGAAACTTGATAACTTGATTCTAGTGGTGAATTGCAACCTGCAACGGCTGGACGGACCGGTGCGGGGCAATAGCAAGATTATCCAGGAACTGGAAGCCTCCTTCACAGGCTCTGGCTGGAACGTCATCAAGGTGATCTGGGGTGGCGGCTGGGACAAGCTGCTGGCGCGGGACGTCAACGGCACCTTGCGCAGGCGCATGGAAGAATGTGTCGATGGTGACTACCAACGCTACTCGGTATTGCCCGGAGACAGGCAGCGCGAGCACTGGGTCGATGGCAACGCCGAACTAGAACAGATGATGAACGCCCTGAGCGACGATGAGGTCAAGCAGATCAAGCGTGGCGGGCAGGATGTGGCGAAAATCTTCGCGGCATACCAGAAGGCCATTACCGGTAATGGCAAGCCAACAGTGATCCTGGTCAAGACGGTGAAGGGTGATGGCATTATCGGTTCCGAAGGCAGCAACACCGTACACCAGAAGAAGAACCTGGATGGCAAACAGCGCCTCGCCATCGCCAAGAATTTTGGCATTCCACTATCTGATGAGGCCATCAAGAATGCCGAATTTTACAAACCGATCGAATCCAGTGAGGAAATCCAGTATCTCAAAGCCAGGCGTAAGTCGCTTGGAGGGCAGATTCCGGCCCGGCAGAGTCAATGCGCCAAACTTGCACCTCCGCCGCTTACCAGCTTCGACTCGTTAATCAATCCATCCAGTACGCGCCCTCAGTCCAGCACCATGTCGCTGGTACGCATCCTTTCGGTCCTGCTGCGGGACAAATCATTGAACAAGTACATCGTTCCCATCGTGCCGGATGAGGCGCGCACTTTCGGTCTGGAAGCCTTGTTCAAGATTGCCGGGATATTTTCCTTACAGGGGCAGCACTATACGCCGGTGGATGCCGGCACGCTGGTGGCTTATCGGGAAGCCGAAGATGGTCAGATTCTGCAGGAAGGAATCTGCGAGACTGGCGCCCTGGCTTCCTTCCTGGCCGCCGGTACTGCCTATTCCATTCACGGCCTGCCGATGATTCCGTTTTACTTCTTCTATTCCATGTTCGGCTTCCAACGGGTTGGTGACATGATCTGGACCTGCGGAGACAGCCTGTGCCGCGGATTCCTGCTTGGAGGTACCGCCGGTAGAACCACACTGAATGGCGAAGGCATTCAACACCAGGATGGGCACTCGCAGGTGGTCGCCAATACCTACCCCAACCTGAAGAGTTATGATCCTGCCTTTGCCTACGAATTGGTGGTGATTGTCCGGGAAGGTATTCGCCGCATGTACGAGGAACAGGAGAATATTTTCTATTACATCACGGCCTACAATGAAAACTACGTAATGCCATCACTACCGAAGAAGAAGTCTGTCCAGGATGGCATACTCGCCGGGGCTTATCTTTTCTATTCCACTGAGTCCGAACAGGAGTCCCAGGTCCATCTGCTCGGCAGCGGTTCCATCATGCAGCAGGTTTTGAGTGCGAAGGAAAAGCTGGAAGCGCTGGGATACGGCGTGTCGATCTGGAGTGTCACCAGCTATAACGAATTGTATCGTGAAGCGGAACAATGCGAACGGGACAATCGGCTGCACCCGTTCAAGAAAGCTCGCGTTCCCTTCATTAAGCAGCTGTTCTCCAAGACCAGCGGTGTGACTGTGGCAGTGTCAGATTACATGAAGGCATTGCCCAATAGCATCGCCAGCTGGATGCCGGAAAACTTTACGCCACTTGGAACTGATGGCTATGGCTTGAGCGAGTCACGAGCAGATTTGCGCGACTATTTCGAGATCAGCCCCGACTACATCTGCCATGCCGCATTGGTAGGTTTGTTTCGCAACGAGTCAATCGATGCCGCTACTCTGAAGCAACAGCTGAAGAATCTCCATGTCGATGTGGAAAAAGCGGATCCGTCACTTCGATAAATCAGTCAGCCACTTCCACCACTTCGATGCGCACACCGTCGGGTCCTTCGACGAAGGAAATTCGAATACCCCGGAACGGTCTGGGATCCATCGAAAACACTACGCCATTCGACTTCAGCTGTTCTGCAGCGGCAGTCAGGTCCGGAAATCTCCAACCCAGATGATCCATACTACGACCCAGGGTGGGAGCAGGAGTTTCAGTAGTCCTGGCCACCAACAACCAGATGTTTCCATAGTCTAGACCCGGAAGCACACCAGCAAAGGAGTCACTCTCCCCGCCAAAGTTTTCTGCATACCACGCCAGCGTCCCTTCCGGGTCCGGCGATGACAGATGCAGATGGTGCATGCCTCTGAGGTATGGATCGTTGATGAGCTCGATCTTGGTGCCCCAGGGATCTTCAACGAAGGCGATTTGCATGCCACTGAATTCGACAAAATCTCCCAGCTGCGTTCCTCCATCTGCCACGACGCCGGCAACAACCTCCTCAACGTTGCTCATTGAGAAACCAAAATGATCCACACCGGTACCTACAGAACCACCGGTGGGTTCGCGTTCGAAAAATATCACCGAGATATCGTCATAAAAGACTCGATCGACGGGGTATACCTCATCACCACCCCCACGATTGAAACGTCCGGCCTCACCCCCGAAATGCTTGACATACCAGTTCACCGCGTCGAGTGCATTAGTCGCAGTCAAGTGAATGTGATCATAAGGTGTGCCAAAACTGCGAGAAGCAAACAGCACAGTAAAAAGAAGAAGAAGAATGGTAAAGTTTTTCATGGGTGGCCCCTGTTTTGTTTTTTTCTAGTCTCTAGTCTCTAGTCTCTAGTGCGTCATGGAATACATCAGGTAGTTGATTCCAAGACGGTAGGCTGAATTCGCATAGCGAGTCGGGTAGGCGGGATGGTAGGTATGCTCCCAGCCATCGCCCATGTCTGAATTCCAGTTAATCAGTACCATCACCCGGCCAGCGTCGTCCAGTATGGCATGGTTGCTGGCGTAGTCGATTCCCTGTTCGCCATATTCATCGCTACGATACAGCGCGGGAATGAGCTGCGGTCCATCAATATCGTAATACACATGAAAGACTTCATGATCGGGTTTCAGCTCGATGATTTCCCGGTCCGGAAAAACCTGGCTGAAGGCTGCAAGAAAATTGTTGTATTGCTGTTGCCCCCAGAAATCATCGATCAATAGAAAACCTCCCCTTAGAAGGTATTCTCGCAAATTTTCGATTTCTTCCAGGCTCAGAATAAGACCACCTCCCTGACCTACTTCGAGCATGTAGAGGAAAGGATAATCGAAGATCGCATCATCATCGAAGCGCAGCACGATAGGATCGCTCATCACACGTATGTTAGTGAGACGGGACACACCGCGCAGAAAATTCATATCAGCATCGGGAAAGTCTATCGACCAGGGACCGTAGCCAAAGCCCCGACCGTAATAAGTATCAAACTGGACTCGCACGAAATTGAACTCACCGGCTTCGTCATAACCGAGGTCATAGATCGGGTCCTGGTTGCCGGATATCTGGGGATAAACCTGCGCCAGAGCAGGAGCGGTCAGCAGTAGTATCAGCAGGCCGCTGGCCAGCTTGTTTTGTAGATTCGGTCTCATCGGGGTGCAATTCACTTGTGTGTTGCAAGTTTCTCTGGAATCCAGGCTTTATTCAAGCATTGGATAATGCTGGCTGCCGCCAACTATTGAAGTGACGCGCAGTAATCTTCGTCGGAGATAGCTGGAGTAAACCAGATATAGTCAAAGGCCGGCTGGGATTTGAATTGCTGAAGATAGGCTGAAGGGTCTTCCTCCCCTGGCTGCACTTCCATGAATGAAAGGGCCAGAATGTCGCTGCGCTGCAGTTGCGCATCTCTGGCCAGCAAATAATTTGGCACCCCCAGGTCGTGACGCACATGGTAGTTGCCTGCGATCAATAGGGTTGTTTTGCCAGTCTCGGGAATAGCCATGCTGTTGGCCATCGTGTAATCCCTGGTCTGCTGTACTCTGACCATGGAGGGAAACTGGGATTTCGGCAGCAACCCACAGTGACTCTCATCGATATCCTGGTTCAGCTGCTGCATGGTGTCCGCATCGAAAACGCGTGCTATCGCTGCTGGTGTCTCCTCACTGTAGACGCGACCCATTGTGGCATTGGTGATGTTGGCAGCGGTCAGTGGCACATCCGCCGCATAAACCGTCTGGACCAGTGGGCCATAAAATTCCCAGTCCCAAGCTTCTTCATCCCATCCCAGATAAGTCTTGAGGTCGCTCAGCGTCGCCAGTTTTTGCTGGCTGATGTTGTCCAACAATTCCTGCGCATCGCTATCCATCATTTCGAAGGCGATACTGTTGGCACGTCCCTGGCCAATTACGTGCTCCAGCAGTAGCAGCTGTAGAGCATGGTGATCGGGATTGTCATGTTTCTCGCCCAATAAAAGGTAGCTGGCAGCTTCAATGGTTTGAATTAGCTGTTGGGTGTCTATAAAACCAGCTGATGCACTGCTCCATATCCGGCCGACCAGCGGATTATCGGTATAAAGCGCCGAATCCCACTCCCGGGCTGGCTCAAGCTGCGCGACAGCAGGAAGGCTCGAACAGACCAGCAGTACAGTTAGAAGCGAGAATGAAGCTCTAATTGGAGCCACCCATCTGCGTCCATTGCGCATAGATTTCATCACTCCAGAAATTCTGAAAATAGGCGATTGCTGCCAGTTTCTCGGACTCATCCAAGACTTCGGCGAATGCCGGCATCTTGCCACCGAAAGCCGCACCTCCATTATTGATTACCTGCAACAATACTGGGTTTGGATGGTGCCAGGCGTGAGCGGTCCCATTCAGTGGTGGTGGCGGCAGGGAGCCATCTTCCAGGCGCTGCCGCCAATCGCCCACCGTGCCCTGGGCATTTTCGCCATGGCACGCCGCACAGTTACGGGCAAATACCTCGGCGCCGGTAGCCAGCTGTTCATTGCTATACCATCTCGATGTGGAAGCAGTTCCAGTTTGCTCAGCCTGCGGAACCGACACCGGTCCCGAATCAGAACAGGCAGTTAACAACAACACCGGCAGTGCCAGCATGACTGGGAAGGTAAAAATTCTAACGAGTGTGCTTTTCATGTTGATTTCTTCGGATAGTCAAATTCCAGCAGATCCGCCGTGCCGGTATCAATATCGTTCCAATGCTCAATGGGTAGTCTCATCTCAACCAGTCCACAAGTGGGAATGTTATCAATATCGCAATTCGCCATTGCATTGGCAAACTCGGTGATGGCGGGATTGTGGCCGACCAGCATGGCCGAATCACAGGTTTCATCGACATGACTGGCTGCCTTCAGGAACATCGGTGTACCGGCGAAGTACAACTCTGGATTGCTGATAATGTCATCTACATCAAACTCAATATTTTTAGCGAATAGCCTGGCCGTGGACTTGGCACGGTTCGCCGGGCTGCAAATGATACACGCTAGCTGCCCGCCCCGGCCCTGAAAGCGTGCTGCCATCACCGGCACATCATCGATACCCCGGCTGGCAAGGGGCCGTTCAAAATCTTTCAGCTCTGGATCATCCCAACTCGATTTGGCGTGGCGCAGAAGGTAGAGGATTTTCATCAGAGGGTGAAAAACAATGCTCCAGGCAAATAAGTCTGCAATTTCGACTGCCTCAACGGGTATTGCTGCCTTATACCCCAAAAGAATCGCCAACTCCAGAAAACTCGTACGATAGGTCCGCGCCAACTCAGTCAATAGGGCAATAGCGGCTGAGAAGCTCTAACTCTGTGATTCTCTGGGTATTTCCAACGCTAAGCCATCAGCGAAATGTGCCGAAAAACTGTAGTACGACTAGTAGCAACCAGGAAAATCAGGACATGAAATCACCTAACAGCTTATTGCTAGCTGCCTTTATTGCCGTACTGAGCACATCGGCAATAGCTCAAGAGGAAAATGTAATTACCCGGGAAATCGAACTCGGTGGCCTGTTCACATCCGGAAATACTGAGGAACAATCCCTCAATTTCGCTGGTTCTATCAATCTTGACCTAGGTCGGTGGAATTACGATTTTTCACTCGACGCCCTGTACTCTTCTAGCGAAAACGAGGTAAAAGGCCAGCGCTGGTATGGTGTCGCCAGCGCCAATTACGAGTTATCCGCAAACAGCTTCTTTCAGAGTCGTTTCTCTCATGAAGATGACCGCTTCAGCGGTTTCGACAGCCAGTCTGACCTCACCTTCAACTACGGTAGTCGATTTCTACAGAACAGGACCAACATGGGGCTAACATTAAATGCCGGTCTCGGTATTCGCCGGTCACGGCTGGATGAGGACGATTTCGATGAGCCGATTCTGCGTCTGGCCGGAGACTATAGCTGGAATGTTTCCAATACGGCGATATTTAGCCAGGAGCTCAGCAGGGAATACGGATCCGATTCCACCATCTATCGATCAGAAAGCAGCATCGAAACCCAGATTCTTGAGAATCTATCGCTGCGTTTTTCACTGAAGATTAAACACCAGACAGATGTTCCACCAGAACGTGAAGAGACAGATACTGAAACCGCTGTTACGTTTGTAATGAATTTTTGAGGAACCGGTCTGCTCTCGGAACAGCGAGAACCGAGGTGAGCTAATGACTCCGGTCGTTCGAATGTATTGGGCAATTGCCTGATTTTCATGCCACTGAGTCTGCTGTGGCTAGTGTTGACCATTGAATTCAATCTGTCGCCGACGGCACTTTCTGAAGCTCCCTTACAACTCACGATTTTTTTGATTCTGTTGGCATGGACTGGCGTGGGCGCGTATGCACTAATGTTCTCAGCCAGCAATTTACGCCGAAACTATCCCGTGCTGGCTAACATGCGTTACATGTTAGAGTATATTCGCCCGGAGATTCACCAATACTTTATCGCCAATAATGTTGAAGAGAAACCTTTCAGCCGAGAACGGCGCAATCTTGTCTATCGTAGAGCCAAGGGTGCCAACGATACACTGCCTTTCGGCACCGAGCAGGAAATTCTTTCAGAAGGTTATCGCAGTCTGGCTCACTTGATTAAGGCGGTGGAAGTCGCCGATGAACATGTGCGGATTACCGTTGGAGGGCCGGATTGTAAGCAACCCTATAGTGCCTCCCGTCTGAATATTTCAGCGATGAGTTTCGGCGCCCTGAGTGCCAAGGCGATTGAGGCGCTTAACCTGGGAGCGACAAAAGGCGATTTCGCTCATAACACCGGTGAAGGTAGCATCAGTGAGCATCACCTGGCACACGGTGGCGATATTATCTGGCAGTTAGGTACCGGTTACTTCGGTTGCCGCAACGCCGATGGCTCGTTCAACGATGCAGCCTTCGCCGAGCGAGCCAGTCTCGGTGTCGTGAATATGATCGAAATTAAAATTTCCCAGGGAGCAAAACCCTCCCATGGCGGCGTGCTGCCCGGTGCCAAAGTCACCGAAGAAATCGCCGCTATTCGCCTGGTCGAGGCTGGCAAGGATGTCCTCTCACCCCCGACTCATCCGGAGTTCGATTCGCCGGTTGGACTACTTCAATTTGTCGCTCGCCTGCGCAAACTCAGCGAAGGCAAACCCATCGGGTTTAAGCTTTGCCTCGGAAGGAAAACTGAATTTCTGGCCATCGTAAAAGCCATGCTGGAAAGCAATATTCTGCCGGACTTTATTACTGTCGATGGCGCCGAGGGTGGTACCGGCGCGGCTCCGGTTGAATTCTCCAATCGGCTGGGGATGCCCTGCCTCGAAGCAACCTACTACGTGAATCAGGCTTTGATCGGCGCCGGCCTGCGCCAACACATCAAACTCATCGCTGCGGGTCAGACTGCTACCGGTTTCGATCTGCTGGAGAAAATCATCGTCGGAGCTGATGCTGTCAATGCCGCCCGCGCGATGATGATGGCATTAGGTTGCGTGCAATCCAAAAGTTGCAATACCAATCATTACCCCACTGGTATCGCCACACAGAACCCATCCCGAGCCCGGGCCGTCGATGTCTTTGAGAAGTCTGATCGCGTGAGAAATTTTCACCACGCGACGGTGCATGCCTTCCTGGAACTCTGCGGAGCGATGGGATTCGACAACCCTGGCAAGCTTACACCCGCCGATCTGTACAGCCGTTGTGAGGGCGGCACGAAAAATTTCGACCAGATTTATTGCCGCTTGGACGAGCGGCAACTTCTCAGTGACACAATCCCCGATTCTTACCGCATGGATTGGTTACGGGCGAGTGCAGATTGCTTCTAGGCACTGGTCAGTCACAGAGCTATACTGGTAACACGCAATTCTGGAGACGATCCCATGCGACTTATCTCGCTGTTGCTCGGCGTTGTCGTTCTCATGCCTGGTCAATCACGCGCCGATCAGACAGATACCAGACTCGATCCTCTGTTTACCAATTTGTTAGTCAGTGGTGATCTGAGCACCATCCGCGCTGCGGAGAACCAGATATGGGAAATCTGGTTGCAACATGCCAACAGTGATGTCGAACAACTGATGCAAATGGGCATACAACGCTTGAATTTTCAGCGCTATTCCGATGCCTTGTTGATCTTCAATCAGATTATAGAAAACTTTCCCGATTATGCCGAAGCGTGGAACAAGCGCGCCACACTGCATTACCTGCTTGGCAACCTCGATAAATCGATTGCCGACATAGAGCAGACTCTGGAACTGGAGCCCCGACATTTTGGAGCGCTGTCGGGTTTGGGTCTGGTGTATATTCAGCGCGACGAGTTGAGTAAGGCCAGACAAGCCTTTGAAAATTTAATCGACGTTCATCCCAATAGTCCGAATGCGCAACAGAACCTGGAGTCGGTAGTTGAGAGTCTTCGACTCAATGTAATCTGATAGGACTCAAACTCAGCACTTTTGGCACAATGCCAGGCGCTGCATACATGCGCTATTCTCATTTTATTGCCAACCCCCTTGCTTGAGATGTAACAGGAAATGAAACGAACCAGCTATTGTGGTTTGTTGCTGGCGGGGCTCTTCTCGACTAGCTTCGCTGTCGCTCAACCGACAATGGTGCCGCATAACGAGAGGGTGGATCAGTTGGCCCTGAGTGGCGGGCCCTGCGTACTGAAATCGAGAGCGCAGGTGGTTCTTACTACGTGCCACTCGACATCGAAACTACGACTGACAGCAATCAGTGATAGTCAGGAGGCTAGCCAGTCCCGTAAGAAGCGTTAGCTAGAAAGGAAGTAATTGTTCGACTCTAAGACTTTTGCGTATTTGAAAAAACAAAAAGGGGTCTCTGTGAAGAGATCCCTTTTTGTCAGGTAAAGATTTTTTGGAGCTAAACTATTGCCGGTTACCGGAAACACCGAAGGCACCGAAGTCACTGCCAAATTCACCTTCCAATGAATCACCATCGACGTTACCGGTGAATTCGAGTACCAGAGATTGACCCTGTGCATCAATTGCAGCTTCGAAAGCGATACTGTTACCGTCAAAGATAACTCCCGAAATAGGTGCGTCACCCAGCTGATCGGCTGACATACTGCCAGAGCCATCGGCGTTTAAGGTTAAAGTAGCGGGTACTGCACCTATTGGAGTATTCATTTCAATGCCCCACACACCTACTCCAGCGGGAGTTGCAGCAGCACAGCCAACAAGAACAGCCAGAGATAACACCAACCATCCACTTAGTAATTTTTTCATATCTATATCCACCTTTTTTTTAAATTCAACAGCTTAGACTGTTTTACAACGGTAGCCTGGAGTGACCGTGTGGTAAAGCTCCTGCTGGACTCAACCCCGCAACCCCCTTCAATCTGGAGTGGCCTCAATTGTGAAACGGAATGTCTATTGTCCGGTTAATGGCGGCCTAGTCAACTAAAATAACCCCGCCTAATCTCCATTCTATCCAAAATAACAGCCACCTCATTGCCTTAGGGAATCTGCCAGGCAGTTAACCAGCGCTGAGCTGTTTTAGTGAATCCCATGGATTGCAGTAATTCGCGCTCCAGGCCCGGCATATGGGCGGCGCCATAAAACAGGCTAATCGCTCGATTCGAGTTGTCTGCCAGCGTTTCTTTGAGAACCTGCAATGCCACACTATTGCGATCTCCAAGCAGGGTGAGCTGGCTCTCCAGTTCAGCCCCTATGATTACTCCACCACTGCGCCCAAGCTCCTCAGCAAATAGAAACTTGAAGGCGATAGCTTTATCTTCTGCTGCCAACGCATTCATCACAGATATCATATTGAACGATGAGGATTGCGTGCCGTTTGCCAATGCGGCCTGTTCCGTTGCAATTTGTGCAAGCGCGAGGCTTAAGAACATTGAGAAAAAATTTTCATTCTTGGCCAGCATAATCTGTTGTAGCTGCTGCGGGTTTAGATCGGCATGCTGAAAATTGCGGGGTGAGTAATCGATCTGTTCCAATTGAAAATCCAGCCGCAGAAAATTTGCCAGGGCGCGCTGCATAAAACTTACTGAGGAACCACCAGCGGTTTGTGTCCCCGGTTGCGGGCGCTGGTTCGATTCGGCTACCAGTTCATATAACACCGCATGGCGTGTACTAAAGTACTGATTCAATGCCCGGAAATAGGACTTGTCTGCGATATGAATTGCTCCTACTAATTCGACGATCGCTCCGGAATCGTTCTCGTAGGTAGTGATCGCCGTTTGTAACTCCCCCTCCCAGGTATTGGCACCGGATTGAAAACGCACAAACTGAGACGCGTCATCGAAGTTTTGTGCCACGGCACAGGCCGAGTACTGAATCAACAATGCGACCAGTATCGGTGGTAGATATCGCATCGTTAACAACGTCAGCTGGTTTCCGGAGTACCGCCGAATGGTGACAGACTCACGGTTAAGGTTTTTGGTCGGCGATCCGAGTCCAGGTAGGCAGCAATGCGGGGTCGGCTCTCGATCATTTCCTTGAACTGACAGAGCTTTTCAAACTGTTGCAAGGTCTTCATCGAAAACGGACGGACATGGTCCAGAAAATGCCAGGCGATGATATCGACAAAGCTAAGACGGCTTCCAACCCAGAAACCACTGTCGATTGGATTAGTCACAAGTAAATCCTGTATTCGGGTCAACAACGGAGGCAGCTCGTTCTTCTCATAATCATCTCGAAGTTTTTCAAACTCAGGATTCCAGTAAAAGTCTCCTATGTTGTTCTGCGCGTCGACAAAAATCTCCTGCACCATGTCACATCGCACATGCTCCAGCATCGAGTCGCCATACATATCGAACTTTCTGCCGAGGTAACGGTAGATCGCATTGGGTTGGTTGAGTAGCAGCCCGCCTTCTTCATAGACTGGTATCTGTCCGAAGGTAAAGTTTGATTTCACGTCGGGCCACTCATCAATCGAAATGCGCTTTTCGGTATAAGCTGTACTGTTTTCTTCCAGGATGATGCGAATGACTTCAGCCCGCCCGCGAACATTGAAGTAAGTAACATTCGGAATGAGAGATTCTTCAGTTTGCGACTCTGTCATGGTTTAACTCCATATCCTTTCTTCAACTCTCAATTCCAGGCCAACTCTAGTATTTCCCGAACCTGCTCCGCTGATTCCAATTTCCTAGGATTACTACGCACCACCGGGTGCTGTATTGCTCGGTCTGCAATTTCATTGAGCTGATCCGGATTCACTCCTACTTGTTTGAGAGTCGTTGGCAGGCCCAGCTTACCGACAAGCGACTTAACAGCGGCACCCGCGCTGGTTTCAGAGCCTTGTTCTGGCCTGTTTCCTGAATTCCCCAGCGCCTGAATAATTGGGTCCTGTTGGTCGGCAAATTGTTCTGCATTCCATTGTAGAACTGCTGGCAGCATAACACAGGAAGTATGTCCATGAGGCACACCACAAAGACTGCCGAGGATATATCCGATGCCATGACTGGCACCATGAACGAAAGTTCCCAAACCACAGCAAGCCAACCAAACTGCCTGTTGATTCAGGGTGCGTGCGTGCAGGTCATGGGAATCGGCTCTGGTCAGAGGCAGTGATTCGGCGAACAATTTCATGGCGTGCAGGAAATGCCCATCGAGAAACGGATTGGTCTCAGGAGAACAGAATCCTTCGATAGCATGATCCAGAGAACGGATGGCAGTAGATAGCCATAGCCATTGGGGAGTGTGTACCGCCAGCTCAGGGTCGTAGATGATGCATTGCGGACACAGATCGGTGCCTCGGTATCCCTCTTTAGCCGAGCGGGATCGATCCAAGACACCAGCATTGTTACTGAATTCAGCGCCGGACAAGGTCGTTGGAACAGCGATCTGCCTAATTTTGGAATGTTCAGAAAACAACGAATAATCACCTGCCTTCGATCCCCGACTGCCATCGGAGCGCTGGGCATATTCTACCAAGGCCTCTTCGGAATGGATTTCCTGATCGATAGCGAGTTGAATTACCTTACAGGCATCGATGATGGATCCGCCGCCGAGCGACACTAAGAGATCGGCATCGACCTCCCTGGCAGCTTGTAGCCCAACCAGCACTTCATCACGAGGAGTATGAGCGGAGATGCGATCGAAGATACCTGCACAACGTGTGCCCAACCGTTGCTGCAATTCTGCAAACTGATTGGTATGGGCAGCCAGACTGGAGGAAGCCACCAACAAGACACGCTCCACCCCCATTCTGTTCACCAATCTCGGCAATGCAGACAGTACTGACTCACCGGTAATCACGGTATCCAGTGAGCTGTAGTTAAATTCGTCAGGATTTACTACCACAGTCTTATGCGCTCACTATTCCAAGCAATTTCAGACCAGGCATTTTCCCACAGACACCCCGGAATAACTAACTTACAGCTTGTCGGGACTACCAAAATGTCATTGATGCCAGGGCCGCCCTGCTATATCCTGGATTGATCATAATTCTGTACCTGTTGAGGGGATTAGGAATGGCTACTTTCAAGGTAAATGGCGTCGAACAGTCGCTGGACATCGAGCCGGATATGCCGTTGTTGTGGGCGATCCGGGATGAGTTGGGTATGACCGGTACCAAGTTCGGTTGTGGCATCGGTAACTGCGGTGCCTGCACAGTCCATGTCAATGGTAATGCGGTGCGTAGCTGTACGACGACCGTGAGCGCGGTTGAAGGCGCTGAAATCACCACCATTGAAGGTCTGGCTGTAGCCGCTGCAGGAAGCAACCCAGCCCCAGCGGATTTATCCGCCGTGCAGCAAGCCTGGATCGACCATCAGGTGCCGCAGTGTGGTTATTGCCAATCCGGCATGGTCATGGCTGTTTCAGCATTCCTGGCATCCAACCCCAATCCAAGTGATGCAGAAATCGATGCGGGAATTACCAATGTCTGTCGCTGTGGTTCGTACCCACGCGTACGCAGAGCCATCCGCTCACTGGCCACGGCATAGAGGAGAATCACCATGAAAATGAACCGACGACGATTTATCCTCACTGGCGCCGCTGTAGGTGGTGGCGTACTCATCGGTTACTCTGCAACGCGCCCCAGCCGGCATCGGCGTGCCAATGACGATCTGGTGCAGGGCAATGAACGCTACATCACCTCATTTATCAAGATCGAACCCGACAACGCAATCACGATCTATGTACCGCACTCAGAAATGGGACAGGGCATTCATACGTCGTTATCGATGATGGCCGCCGATGAACTGGACGCCAACTGGGAAGAAGTGAACATCGAACAGGCGCCTGCCATCGACCTGTTTGCCAACGGCGATCTGGTCAGGGGCTTCGCCAGTGAATTTGGCGTGCCAAACTTTCTCATGGGTCTGGTGGGTGCAACTGCCTTCGCCGTGGCTGAGATCGGCAACCTGCAGACAACCGGTGGCAGTTCATCGGTGCGCTTCACCGGTGAATATGGCATGCGAACCGCCGGTGCCACAGCCCGCCAACTGCTGATGGAAACGGCAGCTGCACGCTGGGGTGTGCCCCCGGAAGAACTCACCACCGAGTTGAGCCATGTGCATCACAACGCCTCTGGTCGTTCTTACAGCTATGGACAGCTGGCTTCTCAGGCAGCCGTGATGGAACCCCCGCAGAACGCAACATTAAAGGATCGTTCTGAGTTTAATATCATGGGCAAGGCGATCTCCCGTAACGATATTCCGGCAAAGGTAAACGGCTCGGCAAAATACGGATTGGATGCCCATAGCGAAGACATGCTTTACGCCGCGATTCGCCTGGCCCCGGTATTCGGTACCAAGCTGGTGTCGGTCGATTCTCTGCCGGCATTTGCCGAACGGGGTGTAAAAGACGTTATCGAATTGGAAGATTCTGTCGCAGTCGTAGCAGATAGCTATTGGCGGGCGAAGAAAGCGTTGGCCCTGGTCACCACAGAATGGGAGCCGTCGGATAACGACAATGTCTCAAGCGCCGAGATTGCGGCACGTTTCGACCAGGAACTGGCCGAGAGCAATGGCAGCAAGGATTTTGAAAGCGGCGACGCCGAAGCAGCACTGGAGTCCGCCGCCGACATTATCGAAGGCAACTACCGCGTTCCCTACCTGGCTCACGCGCCAATGGAACCGATGAACTGCACGGTGCACATTCAAGGCGACAAGGCAGATCTGTGGACCAGCACCCAGGATGCGCTTGGCATTAAGGGTCGAGTTGCAAGTATCGCGGGGCTGGACGAAGACGCTGTGACGTTTCATCAGACCTATTGCGGTGGCGGCTTCGGTCGACGCCTGCCGTTTAACTGGAACATGATCGACCACGCAACCCTGATCGCCAAAGAGTTCGATGTGCCGGTGAAAACACTCTTCAGCCGCGAAGACGATATGCAGCAAGATTATTATCGCCCTGCTGTGAGCAGTAATTTCAAGGCAGCATTCGATGCAAATGACAAGGTGCTGGCCTGGCATAACCGTTTCACCGGTCCCATCCAGGTACCCGGCGCCGCGCATATCCCCTACTCAATTGAGAACCAGTCGATTCGGGTAGTCGATGGCGATACCCACGTGCCTATCGCGGCCTGGCGTAGCGTGGACCATTCGCAGCAGACCTTCTTCACCGAATCCTTCACCGATGAGGTCGCAAACCGTGCCGGTAAGAACCCGTACCAGTTCCGCATGGAATTGCTGCAGGCGCATCCACGGCACCGTAAGGTGTTGGAAGTGGCGGCAGAGGCCGCCGGCTATGGTCAGAACCTGCCCGAAGGTCATGCTCTCGGCATAGCCGTGCAGGAAAGTTTCGGCAGTATCGTGGCCGAAGTGGCGGAAGTGTCGATGGATGCCAACAATAAACCCGTCGTACACAAGGTTACCTGTGCCATCGACTGTGGCTGGGCAGTAAACCCGGATACGGCAGCGGCTCAGGTGGAGAGCGGCATCATCTTCGGTTTATCTGCTGCGTTATACGGCGAGATCAGCATCGAGAAGGGTCGCGTCGCTAACGGTAACTTCCCGGATTACGAGATGGTACGCATGGCCACGGCACCGGAGATCGATGTGCACATCGTCGAGTCCGGCGAGGCACTGGGGGGACTGGGCGAACCGTCCACACCAGCGATTGCAGCCGCGGTCACCAATGCGATTTATATTCTCACCGGACAACGGGTGCGAGAATTGCCGATCAGCAAGCATGACTTCTCGAGGTCTACACCCGTAGCAGGAGTGTAAATGCCAGCGAGGGGACGGAGAGGTTTTATTTAAACCGTCCCCTTCTTCCGTTTCATGTCGCTGAGAATCAGGATTCAGTTGTGTCTAAGTTCGGTTTCATCGTGATTTTATGTTCGATTACATTTTCGATGCAGCTGATAGCTCAATCAGAAGATGTTACGGATTGGCAAATGCCCCGCACAGAGCATGGCCACCCTGATCTTCAGGGTATCTGGCTTTTCGGTTCGAGAACCCCGCTGCAGCGTCCCGCAAGATTAGAGATGAAGCAGACCTACACCGAGCAGGAAGTTATCGATTTAGAACGCACTATGCGCGAAGCAATGGTGCGCCAGGATGCCGATCTCGACCCTGGCAGAGAAGCACCGGAACAGGGCGCCCGTATCGGGCAGGAAGCGGATGACACATTTCTGGCCCACTTCCGAAGACCCGAGCTGGTTAGAGTAAGTGGAGAATTCAGGACTTCAGTAATCCTCGATCCACCCGATGGGCGCATACCCTTGAGAGATGGATTCCGAGACTTTGGAGCCAGGCGTCGAGCCTCCGGGCTCGGAAATACCGATGGTCCTGAAGGACAGCCACTCTCGGGGCGTTGCCTGATCTTCGGTGCGGCCGTGCCATCGCTCACTCCGATGATGATGAATCCGAACATGCAGATCGTGCAGACTAAAGACTATGTCATGGTCATGACTGAGATGATCCATGACGCACGGATTATCCGCTTAAATAGCGAACACTTTAATCATAACATTCCTTCCTGGATGGGCGATTCTGTCGGTCAGTGGGAAGGCGACACCTTGGTGGTGCACAGCAAAAACTTTCGGCCCGAACAGTCCTCTCCCCGGTCAATCCAGCTGTCAGAAGATTTCGAAGTAGTCGAGCGCTATACGCTGGTCAGCGATGATGAGATTCACTATTCCTTCACGGTAAATGACGAGCAAGTCTATGCCAGTCCCTTCACCGGCGAGCGTACGATTACCCGCAATGCTCCGCAAGATCAAATCTACGAATACGCCTGTCACGAAGGAAACTATTCTTTGCCGATTATTTTGGCAGGTGCACGCCGGTTGGATGCTGTAAATGATGCGAGCAGCAGTGAAGACGCAGACGCTAACCAATAAACTGGCTGGTTCTCGCGTTTAGTCAATTCCAATCCCGCCTCTCCTTATTCTTCATTTCATACTTTTCGATGGCTAAGATTGAAGCGATGATAAAGCCACACTGAATGTTAAATAATTTCAGCTGGGAATCGGTGCCTTTTGTACAGCATTGATGATTTCATCAGCCAATTATCATTTAATGCGAGTTAACTTATCAGTACCCTCCGGGATAATCTGTAACCTATGTGTCAGGAAGCACACCACTTTTCTTGCAGTTAGCACTTCGCATAACGGGCCATGAATTTTCGAAGTCCATCAGCCCGCGATCTATCCCGTTTCACTCAACTGCAGCTCAGAGACTGTCCAATGGACTGCTTGTCCCCGCGTAGTGCCGCCCTAACACATGGGTATAGATCTGGGTGGTCGACACGTCATTGTGTCCTAACAACTCCTGCACGGTTCGTAGGTCGGCTCCTCTCGCCAACATGTGAGTGGCGAAGGAATGCCTAAATGTATGCGCCGTCACGCGTTTCTGTTTCAACTCCGCCGACTTGACCGCTGCGCTTATGAATTTCCTCACCACGGTGGGATGTAGGTGATGACGACAAATCTCACCAGTCAATGGATGATGGCAAAGCTTGCTGGCAGGAAAGATATAGGCCCAGGCCTCGGATTTGAAAGCACTTGGGTATTTACGAGATAATGCAGGTGCCATTGAGCTACCCACACCTTGCTTGTTGTCCTTTCGTTGCACAGCTATAGCAGCAATAATTTGCGTTTCCAATGCAAGCTTGAATCCCAAATCGCCTATCTCACGCTTTAAGTACTTTTCAAACATGAAAGCAATGGCATTAAGAGCTGTTTTTTGTGTGTTGATACTCACCTGTCGCTGTAGTGCCAGATAGGTAAGGTAAGCACTAATTTGAGAAAGGGGTACAGTTGCAGGATGTTCATTGCCTGTGAAATGGATAAACCGCCGAATCCATAACAGATAGGTCTTCTCCGTAGACAAGCTGTAGCCACGCATGCGGATATTAGAACGTACATCTTCTATAAACTGACTAGCCATTTCAGTGGTGCCCCTCATTCTTTTGAAGAGAAGATATATAAGGTAGTCAATATGGCGCGGGATTGCATAATTGTGGCTGAAACTTGTGGTTTGGCTCGCTTTTCATCAGTTACTTGAGTAAATGTGGCTAAATATCCAATATCGCGTCCTATATAAGGTCGAAAAAGACAGAGTTTTAGTTCAAGTAGAAAACGTTACGCCCCATGACTATCGGAGGAAGTAACATGAACGATTACAGATTAGCTAAACGCTCTATTGAAGTTTCCGTCGGAGAATCAGTAAAGATCCTGCGCGAACTGCAAGAGCTGAGCCAGAATGAATTAGCTGAATTAGCAGGCATCCCCCAATCAACTATTTCTGCCATAGAAAATGACAGAGTACAGCTTGGTGTTGAGCGAGCGAAAGTACTTGCTAGAGCGCTCCACTGTCATCCCGCAGTAATTGTATTTCCTGGCTGGGACATCGAGCATGAATCTGCCGCATAACAATCAAATCAAAAAGGACGCGCACAACGCGCTTATTATTCAGGGCATTATGTGCAGTAGAGTGAATGGACATAAACTTAGTTGTGAGTGATCTGAATAGCATTGGGTATAGCGACTGGTTTAAGAGCCGAGCGGACGATGAAAAGATCGCCGCTCATGGTGTTGCTCGGATAGTTTCTGTACATAAAGGTAGCTATACAGTCACAAAAGGAGGGGAGGATATCTTTGCTGAGTTGTCAGGAAACCTTCTTTACGGGACCGAGTCTGCTAGTGATCTTCCCACTACTGGTGACTGGGTATATGCTGATATTTTCTATGATGATACGCATGCGGTTATATATGGTGTCTTCCCAAGAAAGACACTCTTGAAGAGAAAGGCGGTCGGAAAACTAGTTGATTTCCAGCTGATAGCTGCAAATATTGACGTTGCGTTCATTATTCAATCTTTGAATGATAATTTTAATCTGCGAAGGTTGGAGCGCTATTTAGTTATGGTTAATGAAAATGGAATTGAACCTATTATTCTACTTAGTAAATGCGATCTTATACCCGAAAATGACGTTAGCGAAATTAGGGAAAATGTTTCCAGTATTGCTCCTCAAACTACCGTAATGGAGTTTAGCAATTTGAACCGAGATGATATTGATTCAATTATTACCTCATTAAAGAGCGAATCTTCTTATTGCTTGTTGGGTTCTTCTGGTGTTGGTAAAACTACTTTACTTAATAATATCGTAGGTAGTGATAAGTTTGAAACCAAGCCAGTAAGTAGCATACAAAGCAAGGGTCGACATACTACAACAAGCCGTCAACTAGTTCGTTTAGAAAGTGGGGCAATGATAATAGATACTCCAGGAATGAGAGAGCTTGGCAGCATGTCCGTAGATGATGGCCTAGAAGAGACCTTCTCAGAAATATTGGAGCTTTCTCAAATCTGCAAGTTTACTAACTGTTCCCATGCCAATGAAAACGGTTGCGCGATATTAGCTGCATTGAAGACCGGTGATCTGTCAGAACAACGTTATCAAAACTATTTAAAGATAAAAAGGAGTCCGAATTCAACCAATTATCCTATTCAGAAAAGAGAAAGAAGGATAAGAAATTTGGGAAGCTTATTAAGTCAACCGTGAAGAATAAGCCGAGGTATGCACCTAACAATAGCAATTGAGACAGACCTTCGCGGTGCTTAGTTCTTTTTCTAATACTTATGAATTATGTGAAATTTCAGCACATAACAAGCGACTGTGGTGTAAATAACACCTTTTCTTGTTAATACTGCCATTCGCAATCATCCCGCACCATTGCATTCAACATCACAATAAACTTTCGCATAC
>MDTC01152903.1_pt1 | contig 69114 bp, 36 predicted proteins | sample 811181 | NCBI WGS metagenome assembly MDTC01 (sample SAMN05326644, study PRJNA326480) | marine metagenome | isolation source: seawater | place: Pacific Ocean: North | collected 2011
GTCCATGGACCAACCCTGGTCGAGATACGACTGAATCGTCTCTCTTGGCCATCCGGGGCATCGCGCTAAATCTTCGCCACTTATTGTTGAATCAGAAACGGAATCGGTGCTGCTATCAAGTACCGGCATCTGCCAATCGTTTGAATCGATTTCAGCTTGTTCTAATGCCTCTACATTCTGTTCTTCAAGTGTGATGAGATCTTTAATTTCCTCACCTTCAGTCTCAATATTTCTAAGAATAAAGAATGCACCACCGGCAAGTGCGAGTCCACCAAGCATCAGCAAGAGCATCATTCCAGTTCCTAAATCGGTACCGGAATCTGCGCTTGGCGCTGCATTGGCATTACGTTGTTCTGTGGAACATCCATCATCATTGACCGGAACATTTGCGGGCGTGTTTGGACAAACATCATCTCGGTTGATGACTAAATCTGCGTCATCATCGAGTGTGCCGTTGTCGACTGTTGTATCGCCTTGGTTCGGTAGTGCACCGGCAAGGTCGCATCCAAGTAGTTCCGATTCGTTCACTCCATCTTTGTCTGCATCTGCAAGTAAGAGCGCATCTGTTGGAGAAACATCGGCAACTGTTGCATTGAGTGCAGTAGCCTGAGCCCATGACACTTCAAGTGCATCAGGAATACAGTCACCATCCGTATCTGCATTATTTGCATGGCTTCCAAAGTCATACTCGACGCTGTTTGTCAGTCCATCGCCATCGGAATCATGTGCCCCTTCAAGGATATTGAAGGATGGGAGTGTGCGTGTGGTACGATTAAGACCATTTGCAACCTCCCAATAGTCTGGTAATCCATCGTTGTCTGAATCTGTAACATTGTCAGTTCGAATCCAATCACGGTTCCAACCTTCGAGGAACGGAGCGGTGACTTCAACACTGCTAATGATGAGGCCCATTTCCCGATTTCGTGTTGGTGCAGAATCGCCCCAGTTGATTGATGAAATGAGTACATGTTCACTATCGACAATCATACCTTTGTTGTGAAGTTTCGAAACCTCATCGTCCTCACTCATCACAATTGCACTCACATCGTAACCGAGTGATGAATTCCAATCTTCGTTGAAGGTATCGACCACCTGTTGGATGTCCTTGTTTAGGTACGCTCCGTTGAGGATAAGGCGAATTCGGACACCGTCTTTTGCAGCATCTTCCAAAGCCGAAACCAGTGGGTTGTCTCCCCAACCCCAACTCCAGTCGACATCAAGATACTGCAGTGAGAGTAGAATTTCATCTTCAGCTTGTTCAATCATCCAAATCAATCCGTCCACGCATGTATCTGGACATGTAATCAAGCGCCCGCTAATATCTGTGGAGATCGATTGTGCAGAGGTTGCATTTGTTAGAGATTTGAGATTATCAAGACTCCATCCTGATGGAGGAGTACTTGGCGTTGCGGATGTGATGTAAGAGCGCTCAAGGGATTCGTCGAATTCAAGTTGTTGCAACACTTTCATTGCCAAATCGCTGTTATCAACCAAGACACCCCACTCAGAGTTCCCTCTTTCGTCCGGCCCGGGATGAGAAGAACTCTTCCAATTTCCGGAGCCAATCCACACACTTTGGTTATCTTTCACTGCTACTTTGCTGTGAACATAGGTGTAGGGTTGGTCACTTACTCCACCGAACCAAAGCGTGTTGACACCTGCTGTGGTAAGTATATTCACGACTCCGTTTTGATTGTCTTTGTCGTAATTGTTCCACCAATCTTCAACAGAATTGAGTACGACAGTAACCTCTACGCCACGATTGTATGCTTCGATGAGTGCTTGAACCAAATTCGGCTGTTCAATCTGGTAAAGGTGGACATGCAATGATTCTGTTGCGCCGTTAATCCATGCAAGAAGATCTACTAACCCTTCTTGAGGGCCAACTAGAGGAGTAATATTACTCATTCCACTAAACAGCGTTGGGCCACAGAATGTACTGGCTCCTAGGCGGCCCCATCGATGTTGCCAATCGAGTGCGACATCTGTATCTGGGAGATTTCCGCATCCGTCACCACGATGATAGACCAAGAGAGAAATACTCGATACCGGTTCAACCAAACTTATGCCACTCCAACCAGCGACATCCACAGGTCCGTTACCGTATACGATGGTATCAGCGAGCATCCCAGTCGGCGTTTTAATGTGAATTGCAGCCCCAGAATCTGGTAAAGTGAAGCCTTGAGGGCTGAGAACGGAATTAAACGATACCGACAATCCATCTTCATAGACTGAGATACCCCCTTTGTCGGTTGCTAGGATTATCGAACCGTTTGTTGGAATGCTTAATTCTCCGAAGGTGTAGACTGTATCTTCGTTCGCAGAGTTGACCAGGGTGAGTGTCCAGTCGGTCATGTAAGCCAAGCTGTCACCGATATTACTTACTTCAATGAATTCGGTATTCGAAGAAATAGTTGTAGACCCTTGAGTCATAAATCTGCTGAAAACAATGTCTTGTGCTTCAGCAAGAAGTGACTCATTCGGTTCTTCAGAACCAGGAGTTGGCCAGAGTAAAATCTTCCATGAATTTTGACCCGTAACAGGGCCAATAGTTTTGCATTCACTGCTCAAACTCCACGCAATCGTGTGGATAAGTTCTCCGTCTGGATTTGAAAGTTCAAAACTATCACCTTGTCCGGAGAATACGTCATCCTCCATAAGTAATACAGCCCGTTCAAGCGGTGCTAAAACCATCGAACTATTGCTCTGGCTCCACATCGATGAGGTTCGGAAGAAAACACGATTATCAGCAGTGTCAATACGCCAGCGGCTGAGGTTCAAATCCTGAGAACCGTTGTTCATGACTTCAATCCAATCTTCGGTAGGGTTGACAGAATCATCTGAACATGATGCTAGGATTTCAGTGACGATAAGGTCATCTGATTCAGTGTATTCCGGCCATACGGGATTAACTTCTCCCGGGGTTGCCCATGCAGATTGAATCCAATCAGTACCTGTTGATGCCCCGTTCCCATTGGGTCCAGCACCCGCATGAGTGCTGTTTGGTGCCACCAGAGACTCGCCCTCTACAGTCGTAATCCATGACGCAGTATCGACAACATCTCCATTTAGGTCTTTGAGAACAATAGAGTCTGGGGTCGTATGTTTGAGATAGAAACTCGTTGTGCCGTTGAGAGCGATTAATGCGACTCCTCCAGGTTGAATAATCGAGGTCGACTGGAGAGGCATATTGTATTGATGCAGAGTCAAAGTTCGACCAGCTGCTTGCATCTTCCAACCACCAACATCTAGAGGTGTAGTGCCGTTGTTGTATATTTCAACCCATTCGCCGAGAGGCCATTGCTGCGTGTCACTGCCCACGGCATCAGGGAAAATTTCGGTGAATACAACAACACCGGTTGAAGGTGTATCACCCATGTCAGGTTGACCGGGTGTCATCCATGCAGTGGGAACCCAAGGATCGGATCGTATTTCAGCCGGGACCCATGATATGTTTTGACCGTAGTCTGTGGTGTACCAAGCAGAATCAACAACGGCACCGGTGTTGTCTCGAAGCATGATCTGGTTGTAATAATCCCAGAGTTCAGTATCGCCTGAAAATTGAACTAGACGGCGGCCTTCGGTATCGATGTTGGTTGAACCTTGAGTTTGGTTAAACACCAAAGTACCTGGGTCGAGGAAGGTAACATTACCCATACCATCGATGATTGACCATCCTGTCAAGTCTATGGTGGATGTGCCTGCATTGAATAACTCTATCCATTCTCCGTCGGGGAATGCATCCCCATCTGAACTGCTGTTTGAGAGGATTTCTGCAAACTCGATTGGTGAGGGAGTGGATGCAATTTGAGAAAAGGGTAGTGGATTGCTCTGGTTAAGGGATGGATATGCTGAGTATTCCCAATATTGGGATGTTGAAGACTCTACAAGAGAGAATCCAGCTTCTGTATCGGTCCAACCGACTTGCTGTGCCTTGGTTCCGTTAGGCCAAATGAGTGAAAGCGTCTCAACTCCATTGTTCAATACCCCTGAGTTTCCTGAACCATTAACGGCTAGAATCCGAGTCTCGCCGGGCAAAATTGTGTTTAGAGCGGTGTCGTTAGAATAACCGATAAGGTGATTCCCATCGAATTCTAGTGAGTTGCCAGCAGCATCTTCCAGTGACCAACCGTTCAAGTCAATTGTAGTGGTACCCGAATTCAAAACCTCCACCCATTCCCCACCGGGCCAAATTTCGTTATCATCTGATGGCCATGAATTTGCCATGACTTCATTGATGATAAGGTCCGAAGGATACAAATCGGGACCGATTACAGTGGCATTGGTGTTGTTTGCTCCCGGCGATGGAGTATTGGTTGGCACCCAATCGTTTGTTGGGTTGGCTGTATCTTCTTCGAGACTGTTTCCAGAGGAACTCGAAGACCACGTTGCTTGGTCGACTTGAGTTCCGCTGTCTGTGAACAAACTTATGTTGTCGTTGCTATTTGCAAGATAAAACATATAGTTTGAAAGTCCGTTTCGAGATACGACCATGTATTCATCAGGGCTTAGTTCCCAACTGTTGGAATCGGCAGAATCATAATCGACGATCGTCGTTGAATTCAAGTAGAGTGTTTTGGATGCTTTGTTGGTGATGTACCAGTCACGCACATCGACAGTTGAGTTACCTGAATTGTATATTTCAACCCATTCACCATCAGGCCATGTCCCATTATCATAGCCATTCGGGTTAGGCAATGCTTCATTCAAGCAAATTTCTCCACTGCATGCCAGTGACCGTGCAGATGTTGACTGAACTACTCTTTCGGCGGTTTCAAGCGAAGAAACACCGATTGAGACAGTTGTTGATAGAATCATCAAAAGGGCAAGCGAAAGGGACCGAAGTGTAGGGGTCATGGTACTCCAACATTCGTTGGGTATAGTCGAAGGGGATATGACTTTCCCTCTGTCAATCCGTAATGTTGAAAGCGAATTTCACAAGAATCCCGCGTTGTCGACGAGATTTTCGAAAAGGAGGTAAGTGATGGGGACTAGAATGACTCCCATAGCGTGACTTCTACGAATTCCAAGACGAGGTGGAAGCAATCCTAGCATTGTCCCGACAATGAGCACAGCCAGTCCAATAAATCCAGTACTCACAAACACCAGAGTGGCTACAAAGATAATCACGCTAAGAATCATTTGCTGCAAAGGAATTGCAGCATGAAGGCGCAACATACCTTTTCCAACGTACTTCATGATTGGCATGGCTAACAGACCTGCAGAGAGAGTAATTGCCACGAGACGAATGAAATCAGCCGTCGGCTCAAGATTGCTCCACGTATCAACTGGATACATGGCTTTGAGCGCAAGAGTTGCGCCAGAACGTGAGCGCCCGATAATGTACAGGAATCCTAGAACACAGACTGTGACGGACGTGTTCACTGCCGAGAGGATTGCGATAATCTCGAGGTCTTGCTTTGTTTGAGGCCCTTCAACACCTTCTTCGGATTCTGCTTTTGCAATCTCGAGAAGTTCATCATCGGATAGTTCAGTCAATTGCCGGGTTTCCCAGTCCATTCCAAATCCTTCTTTTCCTTGAATTTTAGCAGCTACGTTTCGCCCACCCATCACGAGCACAGTAGCCTGTGAGGCAGTCATTCCGGGTAAAACGCCCATCGATGCACCGGCAACTCCCGACCAAAAGCAAGGTACCAAGAGCGGTCGTGCAGGCGGAAGGTCCCAATTTTCTTTTTGCGGAGGTAAGTGTGAAGTGGTTGCGTAGATATCGAGTAGGTTCGCAATACCAAACAGGCCAGCCAGACTGGGGAGCAGTAAACTTGCCCCGGGCATATCTATTGGAGACCTTCCCGGTAGGGCATGAGGACCGATAATTGTCCAACCAAACAGGCCCGTGAGCAAGAAAAATGCTGTTGCGGAGAAAAATCCAGCCAATCTCGAGTCGTTTCCAAGTTTGCCACGAGTAAACGACTGCAGCCATTTGGGCCAATCCAGGCGAGTGGTCTCTGTCATGAGCAGGAGCGTAGATATGATGAGAAGAATGAAAGGTAACATTGTACGCAACTGAGAGTACCATCCCAATTCAGGACCAAAGGCAATTCTTGCAAGAATAATGAGTGGAAGTGAAAGGAACAACCCAAGTTGAGAGCCACGAGCGGACCAAGCAACTCCGCGAGCAGCATTTCCCGAAAGCAACATGCGGTGGCCAGGGAGTAACGACAACGCTTGATCGGCGTCCGGCGCCCCCATGAGAGCAGACGGAATATAATTCAAAAAGGTGTGAACCGTACCTGTCGAAACAATGATACCTGCTACTGCAGAAAGAGGAATTCCTAGACTCAGTAAGCCCGGGGCTAATGCAAGAAGAATTAGAGCAACATTGTTGACGTGAAAACCAGGAATAATTCCTGTGAGAGTGCCCATTCCAACACCAAGGAAAAGGGCAGCAAACATCCAATACAATTCATACCAGTAAGCTTCCATCATGTGAACACCTCAAGAGTTTCCTTCGCTAGTGCTCGTTGAATTTTCGGCTTCGTCTCTGTCGTTAACTCCATCACCATCACTGTCAGCATTGTTAGGGTCGGAGCCTGTACCTTCCTCGTATGTGTCTGCAAGCCGGTCGCCATCGCTGTCAAGGGCATCAGCTTCATCCAAAGAATAGGTTAGCGATATTTCCGACGGATGTTCTACTTGTCGAAGACGTCCCAACCAGGTCAGTGATTGGTTTTCATGCAGGGAATCGGTTCCTATCGCATTCAGTTTGACATTCAGTTTGACTGACTGTTCAGAGCCAGGCCGCTCAAGATACCATCCATCATCGCGCAGATTGGCCTTGCCGTCAAGCAGCACAAATTGGTTTTTCGAATATCCCCATTGAGTTGCACCGTCATCCCACAAAAGCGTGGATGCTGCTGGAGGGTTTCCGGTTAGGTTGTATGAATTCACCATGAGTCGAATACGCATATCCTCATCGTCCCATGCCACAGTTACATCTGCTACTATGCCCTGACCGGACTCAATCCATTCTGTTCGCGGACCGGGGAATGTCATGGCGATAGTGGTTTGGCCGTAGGTATATGTTTGGCTATCAACAAAATATCCTTCAGTATCAAGTGGTTCAAATGCATATTTCATGTAGGTATTGATTGTGTAATGGGTATTTGGAGACTCTAAAAGTGCCGATGGGTCTGCAGAAAGCATTGCTTGCATGGACATAGCTGACATCGGGTCAACAAGATTTTGTCCCATTCCTTGGTTCGCATCAATACACCAGGTGCTGCGATCATCACTCCACATTAAGCGGCCCTCGGCATCAAAAATACTGTTGTTGAAGTTACCATCATCCGCATTTGATAAGTCCTCTGACGTTGGGATGACGCAGATGCTGTTGCCACTTGGCCCGACTAAATCCCAGATTCCGTCTTGGATATGTAATGTTCCGGCTAAGACAACCTTACTTCCAGATTGATAACTCCAAGTGGCCTCAGTAGCCCAATCGAGTCGGTGAACACTTGGAACATGGCTGCCGTCAATGAGTATATCCGGGCCCTGGGTGAGAAGAGCCCACCTCAGGCTTGTTTCCTGGTAGGAAAGCATACCGCTCACTTCAATCTTAGAATCTGATTCAATCCACTTTCCGGTAGCCGATTGGACGAGTAATTGCATTTGATGCCCCATTTGGCCGTCAGTCAAATATGCCGACGTGTAAACTGCATCTGGACTTACGGACTCACTGATAAATCCGTTTACAGTTACGATTGAACCCACATAACTCTCTGGAGCAACGGCCAGGTCGGAAAGTGAGACGCGTTCGAGAGTGGGGAGGTCGCTTGACTCCCAGTACAACGCACCAGAACCAGTGGCTTGCATGTAAAATCTACCGTTGTAGTCGACAACATCACCCATCGCAGTTACATTTGTTCCGATAGGTGGAATGGTACCGGTTGAATACCATCGAACTTGTATCACGCCAGTATCGTCTTCAATGACCAAGTCAACTCGGTCTTCACCGCTACCGTAACGGTCTTCAATCCATGAAATAACAGTGCCTTCGACGAGCACAACTTCATTTTTATATTGGACGAGGTCCTCTATTTCGACGACTTGTGGCTCTCGAACCATTGCATACCAGTTAAGTGTTGCAACTAGAAAAAGAGAAAGCGCGAACATCACCCAAAGTTTTTGGCCGCGTGTTGCTGGATTATCATCGGTAATTCGCAGCATTATGTCCTTGAGAGCATCCGCCATGGTCAAAACAAAAGTCCCTCGTGCTTATGCATTGCCATCCTCCACTTTGACACAAATGTCCTAGATGTTCACACGATGTTTGCGGGTCCTTTTTAATGGAAAAGTCAACCGCACCTTGGGGATGACGATGCGAGACCGAGTGATTCGTGATGAGATTCACAAAGATATCTTGGTTCCAGCGGACCACGCAAAAATCATCGATACGAGGGAATTCCAACGGCTACGTTCAATTCAACAACTTTCGACTTGCGAATATGTATTCCCTGCAGCAAATCACAACAGATTTTCTCACTCATTAGGCGCTTACCACCTCGCAGGTTGCCTCGTGGATTCGCTCAATGACGTTCAACCGAATCTTGTTTCGACGGAGGACGGTGAACTCATTCGGTTGGCTGCTCTGTTGCATGACATTGGACATCCGCCATTTTCGCATCTTCTAGAAACACCTGAGGTTTTTGCCACCTTCCATTCACATGAGCATTGGGGTAGAGTTCTTCTTGAGTCCGAAGATACCGAAGTCGGAAATGCCTTAGTGGAGGTCTTAGGTGTTCATCGAAGAAACAGACTTTTCGCTCTGCTTGATGGAGAGTTTGAATACGATGGCGTATCCATTCCCCCGTTTATGAAGGAGATTGTTTCAAGTCAACTTGATGTCGACCGGATGGATTACATGGTTCGAGACCAAGCAAACACTGGTGCGCAAATAGGTGGCTTCGATATTGCACGTGTTATCCGAGCATTACGAGTCAATGAGTCAGGGCATTTCTATGTCAAATCATGGGGCCTGCCGGCGATTGAAGCATATCTCGTCACCCGCTATCATATGTATCACCAGGTGTATTTTCACAAAGTCAACATGCTGACACAGAACTATCTGGTTAGAATGCTAGCCCGCGCTCGGTTACTGGCCCAGCAAGACAAACTTTCCCTTTCACCATCACTTCGCAACATGCTGCTAAACGATTCACTCGACGCATCAAGTTATGCCGCACTCAACGATTCGCATGTCAGGGTTGCATTGCCTGACTGGGCTTCGCATGAAGACGCCGTTTTATCCCACTATGCCATGCGTCTGCTATCACGAAGGGACTTCCACAAATCACTGCGGATTGAAGGATTAACAACGGAGATGATATCTGTGGTTTTGCCGCGCTTAGAGGAGTTGGTTGAGCAGGCAGGTTACGACCCCAGCATCAATGTCATAACTGCGCGAATCTCAAAGCGGGGTTACATGCCGTATGAACAAGGAATCTTAATTGAAGATGGACGTGATGCCGCCGATCACTCACCGCTTGTTCGTTCACTCACTCAACCGAATGAACGGGCTCTTATTTTTGTCCCAGATGCCATTCGAGATGAACTCGAAGTGAGTGTTCGAGAGTGGGTCAAACCATCCCAGTCATCTCTTGCTCAGTTTGAATGACGCTGGGTTAAGTTCATGGCGTGCATTCGTTCCCTCGACACAGGGGCCCGTAGCTTAGTTGGTTGGAGCACCCGGCTCATAACCGGGGGGTCAGGGGTTCAAGTCCCTTCGGGCCCACTTAAGAATCGTCTATCCTCGCCGTTTTTGTGAGCCACCATGGCGCAACGGTTATGAGGGTCTCATTACTGGGTAGGGTATAGGTGGAACCTTTATGATGAAGCGTGCTCTATTCTTGCTTGCCCTTTACCTCTGCTCCGTTATGATTGTAGCCGTACCGGCTTCTGCTCAAACACCGACAGCAGCTATCTCTCTATCGTGCGCTCCTATCTCAATTAATATCGAGGTTAAGCCAGGTTCGACATACAACGGTTTCACAACATGTACCGCAAACAATCCTACAACCTACCAAGAGAAAATCAGCATTTTGGTGACCAGCGATGGTCTTGCAACTGCTGCGCCAGGTGACATGTACATCGGTGCAAATTCCGAAGTCGACTTCCAAGTTTCTGTCCGGGCCACACCGTACATGGTCATGCAAAGCCGAACTCTATCGGTTTCTGCCCAAGTTCAAGAGATTAACTCGTTGCCGCCAATTAACTCAGCATCTTCTCAGAACAACATGATTGTTAACATCATGCAGTACTCTCTAGTTCAAGTTGAAGCAGTCGAACCCTTCGTCCAGTTGATGCCGAAGAAAGACAAGAACTTCGAGTTCAAAGTTTACAATCTTGGCAACCAAATTGACTTCATGAAAGTGGGAATTACTGAGTCCAGCCGTGAATCTCTCGAAGAAGCAGGTTTCACAATCAACTTGCCTGCAGTCAAGGTACAGATCGATGCAATCCCTACCGCAACGAAGGTTCGTGTTATGGCCAGAACCCCGAAGACTCAAGGTTGGAGCGATGCATACCACGTTCTCGACTTCTTCGCAGAGTCCGAGTTTGCGTGTAACAACGGCGGATGTATCCGTGAATCTCAAATGATTACCGTATATGTTCGTGGCGTATACCTACCAGGTTTCGAAATCGTTCCAGCAGTCTCGATGATTGCTCTTGCTGCTGCAGTTGCCGGCCGCCGAATGATTGAATCTCGAGAAGACGAAGAAGAAGAATTTGTCTGGTACGATTCTGCTCCCGGTCTGTGACGGCACCCGTAATAGCCCTCGCTAACAGCGCTTTTTTCGACTCATCCAAGGGTCGGTTTGATAATCCCCTTCGTAAAACGGCGTATTAGCAGGGATAACAATGAGTGGACTACTTGACAAAGCAAAAGCCAACAAAACCGATGCAGATACTTCACCTAAATCCGAACAGGTTACCGTTGCTGCGGAAAAAGTAGCACCTGTTTTAAACGATTCAAAGAGTTCCTCAAAACCTCCACTTTCACAAAATCCAGATTTGTCGCGTAACCTAAACATTGCCGGTTGGGCAGGGATTGTTCTGGGTGGCATACTTGCTCTACAAGGCGGAGGTATGGGTCTACTTGTTGTTTCAGCAGTTCTAGTCATCGGCATCGGGCTTTTGGTCCAGTCTGAGCGTTTGGCAGAGGGTGAAATCAACACGATAAAGCTAGGAATCTCTATCTTCTTGGCAGTGATTGTAGCCGCCGGCCCCTATGCAGCCCTTGTACTGATTCCCTCGGATTCATCACTTGCCTTGACTGAAATTCAAGTCAACGAAGATTCGGATGAACTCACCTTTTATGTCCGCGGTTCCTTTTCTTCAGCGACTGCATCCATTACACTGAGTGGCGAATCTGTATGGTCGGACACCCTGACACTCACCAATGACCGGGCGAAATTCAAAGCCCCACTGACTGCGTTCTTTGATGGTAATGCCCAAGATTATCGATTATCCTCAGTTAAGTCGTACATGATTGAAATCACTTCCAGTGATGACCAAACAACTTCGGCTGAAATCACCCCTGCACTCATGAATCGAGAGGTAATTGACTCCGGTGCACGTATTAGTGAAGTTTTGAAGACCGAAACCTCCGGAAGTTCATCCACTACCTCTGTCGATGGTGTGATAGTTGAATCCATAATGGGGTTGTTCTCGCCTGATGAAAGTACACAAGATAATGGTGAGCATACCATGACCAATCTAAAACTCATACCCGTAGCTTCAGATTACACAATGCAACTTCGAGTAAAGTATCGAGGTTCAACCGAGTACTCTTCCCCACTCATTTCAGTGGACGGTCTTGATGCCACTTGGACCAGCAGTGTTGGTGGTTCAAAGAGCGGGAAAACCAACGGTTGGTTAGGCTTACCAGGTACTGCTACCGATACACTCAACACTGAATACTTGCAAAGAGATTCATTTTACCAAGGTTCAGGTTGCTATACCTTTGAGATTGTAGTTACCAACGAATTTTATGCTGGAATGACTGATTCTGAATCATCTTCAAACGGAATTGTGGTTAGTTCAAATTCTTGGGATCTTAACTTTGATGGTAACAGTGATCAAAGAACTATGGAAGTGTGCTAGTCTTCATCAGCATCTTCGATTACTTCGCTGACATCCTCGCTTGATTCTTCTTCAGCAGTCTCTTCATTCATCTGGTTCTCAACTGTGTCGGAATACTCTTTGACATCTCCATAGGAATCATCCTTTGTCGAAGCACGAAGCGAAAACATGGCACTTGCGCCTATGATGATTAGCGCCAAGATCCCGTATATGACCAGAGGTTTGTCCTCTGTTTCTTCGCCTATGAACCAGCCAACTTCTTGAGACTCTCCGCCTTCAAGATTGGTAATTTGTTCCGAAATACTCTGCAATTTATCTGGGATGAGTGCTTTGCAATTCAAAATCTGAGCCCCGTCAGTGTTTGCCCACCAAGATACCGGCAATTTCTTTTCCTCACCTGCGGCAAGAGTGGTTGTCAACGATGTTGTATCTGCAAGGTCGCCATTCACATAGCACCAGATGTTCACTGTTGCAGGAGCCGCACCTGTATTGCGAACAGTCACCATAGCTCCGATTTTCTTATCCACTTCAGCAGTAGTATCTTCAGCATCAATGGACACAACTTCGATGAAAGGGAGAGGGAGATTAATGACTGCTTGCGGAATTTGTGGTGCAGGAACAGTAGTGGTGAAGTCACCCCATCCAGAACTTAGTGTTAAGGTGAGTTCAGCGTTTTCAGTATTGTACTGTCCGTTAGGGCCGACCCACTCAACGATTCTCTTCCATTCGCTACCTCCAATATCGACCATGCCCAAAGCATCGGTAAAATCGTCACGAGTCGTATTGCCGTATCCAATACCTGTTTGGTGGACAGTAATGTTTGGAGAATTGGTTTGAATAAGACGTTCGGAGAGAAGCCGTATCCATTGGTCAGTGGTTCCTCCAGTACCGGTATTATTTGTGTAGGATATTTGAGCCAGGTCATGCAATATGATGTCTTCATCTGTTCTACTACCAAGAATCGAACTGGCATTTACCTCAATGCTGGTGCCGTTACTAACATGGATTGGCGCACTTCCAACGAGGTTACTTTGTTCAAACGCACACATTCCACTGCATTGGATATCTGCACCATACACCGTTGCATTATCGACAATGAGCGTTCCTTGTATGTTGAGGGTGAATGAGGCATTGCTCCATTCGAGGCTCCCGTTGGTGTGGTTGATTTCGTGTGCACTTATGAGCGGGAAGTTTCCACCTCCAGAATGAAGGGCTTGGATTGAAAGAATTTGTACTGGGAACACATAGTAGATATCGAAGTCGGCAAAAAGGTCAGTGCCGTTAAGCGATACATCAATGAAAATATGATCTTTACCTGATGCATCAACAGTTTGGTCCCCAATGGTTACGTTAAACATGGCAGAGTCTGGGATTGTATGGTCAAAATTAAATCTCAATTCACCTGTTTCCGCTAAGTCTCCAAAATTCATTTGCAGTTGTGTAGAATTCTTAAGCCTAAGACCAGAATTGATGTCATCACCCTTTAACGTACCCAGAATCGCAAGTGTTGAACCTTCATCAACGGTAATAACGTTGTTATTTGCAACAGTGAGGGTGCTGGATATTGTCAAGGTTGAATTATTTTGAATGTACAATTCACCGTTCATCGTTGTTGATTCATTCCATATTTCATCTTCAGTAATTTCTACGGTATCACCGTTTGTTGGGACCTCGGCTTGTACATGCATGAGTCCGGAAAGAGATGTGAGCATCAGTAAGATGGTAAGGTACAGAGCGGTTCGCATGATTTGTGTAAACAACGCTCAGTTATAGGTTTCTCTCAGGATTAGTAAGGGACATCCTTCCAACCAATCTTGTAACCAATCAGGTTAAAACTACGATGCAAGACTGGAGTGAACAGGATTAATGCAAGCATCGGTAGGCGTAATTCTGAATCTGCGAGGATTGAAGTTCCCAAAAATAATTGACCGGCAAGGAACACCATGATGGCAAACGGAAGAGTATCCAAAAGAGGTGCTTTCGATGAGATTTCACCTTCGCGTTTCAAGCCACGACGGCGTTTGACAAAAGAACCAGTGCTGTCCCCAACAAGACAAAAGAAACCTAAGAAAGTTCCTAAAATAAATGCAGTAATCAAGTCCCCGCCAATCGAAAACCACGCGCCTTCTGCGCCTTGGAGCGGGTGAGTAAATATCCCGTTATCACCTAAGGCTGAATCTGCTAATGGAATATCTCCCATGGATACAACAATAATCATGCAGAGCAATCCTGACGTCAAAGAACCGCCAATCAATCCATTCCAAGTTTTTCCGTCACCCAACATACGGTTTCCATCCGAAAGGGTTCGACCACCATCTATCGGCCATGGTCCGTAACCGGTTTTGGGCAACCACTTCCCCCACAGCATGGCAAAGGTATTTGCTAAAAAACCAGGCAAATAAAGCCACAGCGTCAAAACACAGAGTCCTAAAAAATCCATCACACTCACCGCTGGTATGTCCAGTAATCTAATGGCGGATAGGACGGTCTTTGAATCATCCCCTCAATCACCGTGCCATTCTTCAGTTCATCAATGTCACGCGATGAGATTATGTGTCGGCACGACTGGAGCGAATCATGGGCGAGAAAGTGGTTCTTGTTGTCGGTGGCGGAGGCCGCGAGCACGCACTTTGTTTGAGCTTATCACAATCCAAGCATGTGGGTGCAATTCACTGTGCTCCAGGGAATGCAGGCACTGAACTCCTGTCCACGAACCATTCTGTCTCTGCAACGGACATTGATGCGGTCCTATCACTTGCCCAACAAATCAAAGCGGACTTGGTGATTGCAGGACCAGAGGCTCCGTTGTGTATCGGTCTTGCAGACCGTCTAGAGATTGTAGGAATTCCATGTTTTGGCCCGGTAGCATCTCTTGCCCATCTTGAGGGTTCGAAATTGCATGCCAAGGCGGTCATGAAAAAAGCGAACATACCGACCGCAGACTTCCATGTTCTGGATTCGAAAAGCAACATCGATGAAGCATTAGATGATTTTGCAGGTCAGCCTTGGGTCGTCAAGAGGGACGTTCTGGCTGGTGGAAAGGGTGTAGTTGTCACCGAGGACAGAGCCCAGGCGATGGAATTCATACTTTCCTCTATTGCCTCTGATGGCCAAGTCTTGTTGGAGCAATTTCTCCCCGGTGAAGAGGCGAGCATGCTTGTTGTGATGGACGGTTCTGGATTTGTTTGCTTGCCAGCAAGTCAAGACCACAAGCGTGCATTTGATGGAGATGAAGGTCCAAACACGGGGGGGATGGGGGCATACTGTCCAGCACCGGTGGTTACAGATGCAATTCGGGAAAAGACAATTTCATCAATCGTCCAACCTATGCACTCGTATTTGTGTTCCCTTGACACTCCCTACAGGGGGGTCCTCTATGTCGGCTTAATGATTCCAGAATCTGGCGAGCCGAGCGTTGTTGAGTTCAATGTCCGATTTGGTGATCCAGAATGTCAAATCACCCTGCCGCTGATAAAATCGGACATCTTTGAACTGCTTTATTCTGCATCAGTTGACACACTTTCTGAGATGGATGTGGAGTTCCTTGACCTCAGCGCAGTGACAATTGTTCTAGCTGCCGAGGGTTATCCGCAATCTCCAGTGAAGGGAAGAAGAATCTACGGTGTTCAAAATGATGTTCTTGCATCGGATGATTGTTCGACATGGATTAATCACGCTGGAACCGGATTTGATTCAGATGGCAATCTTATTTCTACTGGAGGCAGAGTTCTCTCTTGCAGTTCAATCGGGCCATCGCTGGAGGAGGCATTAATCCAAGCCTATCGATTGATTGAAACCATCGAATTACAAGGTTCACACTATCGTAAAGATATCGGCTTTAGAGCACGTTGACTTTTTAAAAAAAACCCTTTAAATGCCGATTTTCATACCCTGATTTCAATGCGTGAAAAAGGGGTGCAGCGTGGCTTTCATAAGTTGTTCTTACAGCGTCATCATTAAAAGAGGCTCTCAAGTGGCGAAGACGCTTCAGCCTTGCTGCTGTCGCGCAAACACCTCTGAGGGAAAAAAAATGGAACAAAAAACTGGCACACATAGCAACACGCCAGCAGCACCGTTGGGATGGCTAATCGCCCCCCTGGCAGTCCTGTTGGCTATCGCAGCCATCAAGCTCGTCGGCGTAGACTTCGAGCTTAATGTAGACAACCTGACTCCGATGATTATTGTCGGCGTCGCCGGCATGTTGGGAATCGTCCCATCGATGCTGCACCAATCTGAATCTGTATCCGTTTCCAAGTCCACTCTTTCCCTCTCGGCCTTGGCGGTTGCCTTGATTGGTTCACAAGCCGTTTACGCTCTTGATTACGGGGCTTTTTCTGGATTGCTTTTCGCATTCGTAGCCTTTGGAGTACACTTCTTGAGTATTCGAGGCCGTCACGAACTTGCAACTGTTGTTGTTTTCATGGCGATGGGCATAAATGTCGGAATTGTTGTAGCGTCTGACGCTCTTGCAACACTTCCCGAAATTTACAATCTTGCACCAGAAACAGAGCAATCGAGTTTCGTCTCTACCTTAAATCTCAAAAACCAAGCGGTTGGCTATCTTTTCTTTTCGTACATGACGATTTTCATCTTGTTGGGTATGTTGGTTGCAACATTCGCTAGAGGGTTCTTATTCCCTGTCAGCGAGGATGGCATGTTCAGTTTCATGAACAACGACACCAGTTCATTCCTCAACAAGAATAATCTTCCACTGCAAATTGCTTTGGCGTTTTGGGGGCTTGCTCATGTCGCTAGTTTGTGGCACTTTGATACAGTCGGTGTCGCCGATAAACTCGGCATCACTTCAGTTGAAGGTTACCACGGTCACTTTGGATTTTGGCCAGCATTCTTTACTGGGATGATTGGGCTCATTATCGCGGGTATGTTCGCCGAACGCTGGCACACACGTGCCATGACACTCGGTTCACTTTGGGCATTATACCTCGTTTCATCTTGGTATGATGCAGGAATGTTCACCGTCGGGATGCTCGAGGGTAACTGGGGCAGTTTGATTTGGCTTGGCATAACCTTCTTCATAGGAGTTGGAATCTACTCCATCTCTACGCATGAGAAGTGGGGCGGCTGGGTCAACAGAGACGATCATGAATATTCTGGAGCACGATTGTTTTGGAATCAACACTGGTCTTCAATTATGATTGGATTGGCCTTCTTCTTCGGACTTGTAATCCGAACTCAATGGTATGTCGTCCCTTCGATGAATGCTTTTGGAACCGGAAACTGGGACATGACTGGAGGTTCCGACCCTTGGTACATGAAGCGAGTTGTCGATTATATTCTAGCTAACAATGCACACATGATTTTTGATTCAGACCGACACTATCCTATCGGCGGCATCAATCCTCGACCTCCGATATTCACCTGGTCGATAGCTGTTGTAGCATCGATTCTAAACCCGTTCTTCAGTGACGGAAGTGCAGTATGGTGGGCCATTCTATCCCTACCAGCAGTTTACGGCTCATTGACCATCCTTCCTGTAGCTTTCATCGCTCGTGAACACATCAACGAAAAGGCTGCGGTAGTTGCAGCTTGGCTCATTGCTTTCATGCCCGCTCACGTTAGCCACACCACTTGGGCACTTGCAGACCACGACGCTTTCATCATGCTTTTCATTACGCTCGGATTTATGTTCTGGTTGAGAGCCGTGAAGTACGCAGGTAGTGACCGGTTACTTCGAAATTCATCTCCGAGTTTGAAATCATTCGTAGCCGCTTTCTCTGCTGTTGCTACCGAACGTCGAGCAGCATTCTCTGCTGCAGTTCTTGCAGGAGTTAGTTTCGGTATTGTTTCACTTGGCTGGAAAGGTTTCGTTGTTGGTCCATCGATTCTTTTCCTCGCATACGCTGCACAAGTTGCGATGAACATGTTCCGAAGAAGAGATTCGACTACACTGAATGTCCTTTTCTTGACCATGCTCTCAGTCAACTTCCTGATGGCATTCCCGTTTTACGGCCATCCACAGATTAGCCTTCTCTTTGACGGAACAGGCCTTCAGCCGTTCTTGTTCATTATGGTCTTTACAATAACGATCAGCTTCGTTACCACCGGATTTAGAGACAAGCCTTGGCTTCTCGTGCTCGGAGTTCTTGCCGGTACCGCAGCGGTATTCTTCATTGTTCTCTGGCTCCTTAAGCAAGCGAATCTATCCAACGCTTGGGATGTCTTGTTCACCGGCAGCGGTTATTTCACTAAGACCAAGATTTTCGGCACTGTTGCAGAAGCAAATGCTCCGAATCGCGGGCAATTGTTTGCACAATTCGGACCGATTACATTCGTTCTTTCGCTTATTATGGGAGTTCTGTGCATTTGGTCTGCTCTACGTGAGAGGAAACAAACAAAGTTGGTTTTCGGAGTTTGGATTATTGCCGCATCATTCATGGCTTGGACTGCAGCCCGATTTATGTTCAACGCAACACCTGCAATTGCAGTGTTGGGAGCATGGGGTATTGTGTCACTATGGAAGTGGGCAAATTGGGACGGTCTTGTCAAAACTTGGAAGCGACTTGGTATTCGTTCACCGGAAGACCGAATTCGCGGTGCCCGAGTCGCAGTATGGAGGACTCCTTCGTTTTCAGCAATCATGCTGGTCATGATTATGCTGTTCGGGCAACAGTTCACATACGGCTTGGATGCTGCAATTCCGTCCAGCAATAACGCCGAAGATGACTTGGATGAAACCATCTATAACATCATTCCAGACATTTTCCGTTGGGAGATTGGAGGATTTTCGCTTCTTGACGATAGCAACTACGACGGCAACTGGTATCTTGGATCGTTTGGTTCAGGATTCAACGATAACGGGTGGAACACTGCCTATGAATGGCTAGCGAATCAGGATCAAGATGTCAGTTATTCTCATCGTCCTGCTTTCGTTTCGTGGTGGGACTATGGATTCCAGGCGCTTGACACTGGCGAACATCCCTCCGTCTCCGATAACTTCCAGACTGGTATTCCTGCTACAGGTAACATGTTGCTTGCACGCAGCCAAGAAGATTTAGTTTCGATGTTTATCTGGCAACTTGGCCAAGGAGACCTCCATTACAACCGTGCTAACACTGGCGATTCTACTTTCACTTCAGGCTATCAAAACTTGGTAGATGACTATCTTTCTGATGAACAAATGGATTTGTTCAACAAGATTTCCACTGATGATAATCTTGAGGATATGCAAGACTTTGCAATTCTAAACAGTTACGAAGTTTATCGCACGAATGATGACACAGTCATGGCTGTTGGTTACCATCATGTCGATGGGATTTTCGATGACTCTAAGCAATATTGGAGAGTTTATGACGGCGGAGAAAGAATACTTTGTACAGATTCGCTTTCGGCCACCTGTGTTGATGGTGACTGGTCCGAAGAATCTGAGGCAGATCGAACCTTTACCAACAATATACGCTCTGGAAATGACAACGTCGATGATGTAACTCACTATATCATCGGAGACTACTGGTACACGGCAGACCTTGTCGAGGAATTTGATTCAGTAGCGACCACGATTCACCGAAGAAATGCCCAACTGGCTCTCACAGTACAATTACTCTCTAGTAGCCTAGACGAGAATCAAATTGTAGATTTATATGATGATTTGATTACTGAACTTGAAGGATATTATACAGTTCAAGATTATGAAGCAGGTCCCGGAATCACGACTGACAGAGATCACGAAATCCGATATTATGCTATCGATAACCGATTGTACCCTCGTGCAGGACGTTACACAGCTGATATGAATTACAATCAGGGCCAACCTATGGGTATTTTTGGTGCTCCAACAATCTTGAGTGGCCAAGATGTATCCACATACATGGATGAGGTCTACGAAACAATTCGAGGAGACTTCCCCGATGAAATGACCCGTTCCGAAGTGGATGAGGCAATTACTCAAGACTTCCTGAATCAGCAATCGGGTGCAGATATCGATCCATTGCAAGTTGAAGATGTTCGTGTTGATCACAACCCAGCGTTCTTTGACACTATGCTTGCTAGAGCCTACGTAGGATATGGGGCTTCCAGTTTGGGTGTGAATGCAGGTTCTGCAAACCCGCAACCGGCCCAGCACTTTGGACAGTCCGGTAGCCCAGGCAGTATTCTCAGTCAAGCACTCCCACTCCCTGGAGCAATGACCAATCACTTTGTCATTGCAAACTGGTATTCACCTGAAGCCAACGCTTCAGTTACTGCAGACCAACAAAGCGTCGGAATTTCATCAACCAATACCTTGGTCAAGATTCTGAAGTACTATTCTGGAGCAGAAATCTCTGGACAAGTTACAATGAGCGACAACGGTGAAGGCCTTTCAGGTGTTCGCATGCTGGTTGAACGCGATGCGTTCTCAGGCGAAGGTAGCGAAGATTTGGATCCGGATACCTACTGGGTTCCAATTGGATTTACCGATGTTGATGAAAACGGCCACTGGTCTTTTGATGCCCCTGCTGGAAGAATTCGAGTAAGTGCCTTTGCAGGTGATTATTATGCCGTCGAAGCGCAAGACAGCATCCGTACTGGAGAGTTTTCGCAAGGTCTAGCAGACATTCTTACAGAGTCAAACGATGACCGTCAAATCAATGCGATTTCAGCGATTCTTGGCCAAGTAGCAAACATGACTTGGCTTGGTGAGACTCAACATAACATTACATCATTACAAGCCGATCGATATGAAGATGTAAGTCATGCCTTTGATATCGCAGTAGAGAGCAGTGGCGTTTCAGGTCTTGTGACATGGAGCGGTGACGAATCCTTTGACGGTGATGCCCTAGTTAGTACAGATTTCATACTTCGAAATATTTGGTCAATGACGGAGAACTACACTCTTACGACCACCAACGGCTCCTTCTCCTCAACCGACAGCCGTATTCTCCAAGGTACCGGTGAAGTGACGTTTGCGGAAAACGGTACCTTTGATAGCGAAGGTGTGGCGTTTGCAGATGATTTCACGGGGACATTTACGCGTTCTATTGCAGACAACAGAGTCTACACTAGCAACGGTACTTGGAACGGAAAAGGTACACTTCTAGCATCATGGGTTTCAAATGAAACTGTTGTTGATTGTGCTGATAACGAGACTGCGCCGATGCCAGAAAATCAGACTCTTTGTGTCTTTGATTCTACCTCCACGCCAGTTACCTACCTTCTTGATGGGTCTGTTGAGGCAAATGGTCGTTTAACATCGGATGGAATTTCTACTTTGGTTACCCAACACATCGGAGACTCATTTGAGGCTACAGGTTCGTTTGAAGGAACCGGTACTCTGAACGGTACAGGTCTTTTCATTGGCGTAGGTTCCTTCTCTGGTCCAATGGTTCAACCAGGTTCATTCTACATCACTGGCCTAATACCGGGTGTTTACAACATGGTGGCTCAGTTGGAGAACGGAAAGGAAGTTCTTCTACCAGATCCGGTCAATGTTGGAATTTCACCGTCTTACGATCTTGAGATGACAATGCCTGGCTCGATTTTCAAAGATACACTGTTTGGAGTTGATGGAGTGCTATCGAACCAAGAGATTCAGTTGATTGATGTTGATTTGGGTACTGAGTCAATGATAAAAATAGATACTGATGCCGAAGGAAATTTCTCTGAAGGACCTCTTGCATCGGGTGATTATTATTACCGAATAGATGTTGATGGCGATGGATGGTATGAATCTAATCATTCATTCATTGTGTTGCAAGATTCACAGAACATAACACTGCAATCCATTGTTCCTGAAATGTATGATTTGACACTTACGCTCAGTTCACCGGTCGACCCTCTTACTCAGGTGCCGTTTGCTGATATCTCGCAACGTTTGATCACGTTTACTAGTGATGATGCAACTTTACCAGAATTGAATGCCACTTCGAATGAAACTGGAGAAGTTTACATCGAACTTCCTATTGGTTCCTATACTGTTTCTGATGAAACTGGTTCCGATTACATCCTGTTCGACTATGTGACCATTGAAGACCAAGACATTTCCCTATCCACTGCTTATGCGATAGGAACTTGGGTCAACGGTAGTATTCGTGCTACCGATGGTGGAATATTCTCTGAGGATTACAACTATTCTGAGTGGGCAGCCCAAGATGAAACAATCAAACTTCTCGAGAGCCAGCCAGCATCTGGTCTAGAAGTTAGCTTCGTATCCAACGATCTTTCATTCTCCACGAAGGTCGGAACCGACGGGAACTACAGTATCCGTCTACCGAGTGGGAACAACTTCCACATGACCATGTTTAGCATAGCATCTCAAATGTCTGCTGGTCAATTAATCAGCCTGAATGGTGATGCAGAATTGGATTTGGGACTGATGTATCTTAAACCTACAATCACTTCTCAGGGCATAGTCTATCTCTATGACAACAATTCGACTTGGGATGAATTTGTTCCTGGGTATGAATCACAAGTGGTTGTTGCTACTGACAATGATGGAGTTGAATGGCGTACCACCATCTCTGAAAGCGGCGAGTTCGCGTTTGATCTACAACAGGGAGTTTGGGACTTTACTGTAGAAGATTCGATACTGAATTCTACGACCATAACTGATTATAACTTAGTTGAAAGTGTTGACACCATTCCAAATCCATTGGAATTATTCGTGAACCCTGCTCACCTTGTCATTGAGTTAAACATCTTCATGGATTCAAGTTCGGATGGTGTCTTTGGAAACGGAACGAGTGTCTCACCGTCGTTCACATTGTCGCCATTGAATGACCATGGAGTCGAATACAATTTCACCAGCGATGACTATTTGTCTGCAGGAAATATTTCTGTCACACTTGAACCTGGACTATACGGTATCACATTTGACACAACTTCGGCTGATGACGTGAATGCTACTGATTTCAACCTTGTTGGAGCCGCTCCATTCGAGACTTTAATCATCGGACTAGATTCTTATGATGAGCCAGTTGCTTTCCCGCTTCGGAATGAATATCTCGTAACCGGGCAGATGACTAATGTGAGTGGAGGTTCTGTTGAAAGCCAGTTCTTACTTCGTAACGAGGCTGATGATATTTGGCACAACATTGCATCTGACGCAAATGGTTCTTTCGCTTCGTATGTACCAGCCGGTGACTGGGTCGCAATAGTCGCACCTTTCACTGCTGATAACGATAGTCTCCAAACCTTCCGACAATCGTTTACTGTCGGAGAGGATTCATCATTGCGGACCAATCTTACGTTTACCTCGCTTGAGGTTATTACCATCAACTTCCAACTCCAAGAGTTAGATACTGATACGAACATGAGTAATGTACGTGTGACGCTTGTTAGCCATGATGGATTTGGTAACGTCACGCTATCTAAGTCGGATATCAATGGTAATGTTAGCGAAAACATCATGCCAGGAAATTGGAGTATGTTCTTGAACAAGTCGGACCCACAACTGCGTTGGACTTTGAACACGTCCACATCTCCATTCAATACAGCCGATGCTGTTGACAATGTCTTGGATCTCGGAATCGTGAATGCTGAATTGTATGTGCAAATCGGTGGAAAAGTCTTCTGGGATGTTAACGATGATGGAGCCCCAGGAGCTACTGAAGGTGTCGAAAACGTGACAGTGACTGTTGTTGGACTGAACAATACTGAGGTAAATGAGAATATTTCGACTGATGAGGCCGGTGTTTGGAGACTCTTTGTCCCTATTCTAGATGAATATCAGGTGAATGTCAGTAAACTCGGATTCGGCACAGAATCATACAACATCTCAAACTCCAGTGCATTCCCTGTCTATTCTAGCCAAGAATCTCATGATATCGAAATAACTGCAGGCAATGTTACTGTTTCAGGAAACGTTACTGACATTAATGATGCTGAGAGACTCAACGGGTCTTCAGTCGTGCTTTATCCTAGCACAGGTATGGCCGGTGTACCACTTACGGCTTCCTCGGTATTTTCGAACGACCAACTCAATTGGTCTGCGGTAATCTCCCCCGGTGAATGGATTGTTGTCGTAACTGAAGCCAATGCTGATGAAAACGGTGGTGGAGTCGCAATTGGTCTTCTCGATGCTAGTGTTTCGGAAGGCGCAACCCTCGACCTTGAGATGTCTCTTGGTGGATGGATTGACCTAACAACTTCGTGGACGGACATAAGTCTCGTCGAACATCATGCTGGCTCGGATGACAACGGTTCTATCTTGATGAATGAATCTGCGACGGTAACTTTCTCTATTGGCGCTGACCTTGAATGGGATATTCCTGTTGATAGTGATGGAACGATCAGTGTACTGATGCCATCCAGTGATGTCGAGATGGATTCGTCTTTCATTACGATTCAGCATGATTTAGCTCTGGAGATGGAATACATCGGAGGTACAACAACTACAGTTGCAGAAGGACGCTCTCCAGTGACCCTTTCATACACTCGAAGTATCAATTCTGATACCTCTGTCACTATGGTCGCAAACAGTACTGTTAACGCTACTGTTGAATCCGAATTGTCATTCATGGCTATCGAAGAAGATGAAGGATACAAGTTCATTGAATTCGATGTTGAAGTGAATTACGATGGTACCGAAACAGTACAAGTGTTTGATGTTCTAGGGCAAGTAGGTGTTGCACCTGACGAGCCTGATTGGAGTATTGAATTCTGGAACGGCTCGGCGTATGTCGATGCTTACGAAGTCACACTTGGAATTGGAAACAACTCAAACGACACCTCGGTTCAAACTTCTGCAGTTATTGGAGTACGAATCACTGTAGCAAACCAATCTTCTGCTTGGCACCTTCAAGAGCCACACACTCTCAAGGTGCGACTCGTGATGGATGGCTCACCATCCAGTGAACTTGCTGTTTCAGTACAAGTTCCACAAATATTTGGATTTGAACTTTCGGAACAGGATGAAGCGATAGGTATTGGTGCAGGTGGCAGTAATACCTTCGGATTCCAACTTGACAATACTGGTAACGGCGATGATTCGTTTACTATCGAACTTTCAGATAACATACCTGAAGGTTGGGAAGTTACTCCAATGAATTCAGTCATTACGATTGCAAAGGGTGATTCTCGTTCGCAATTGTTTACTGCGTTTGCTCCTGCTGACTTTGACTCCGGTTCTAAGGAGATTACCGTCACAGTGACCAGTGAAGACGGAATTTTCACTGAATCGTTTGATGTTGAAATTATGCTATCCAACATTGTCCTCAGTGTCGACCAAGGTGATATCGTGACGTTGTCAGATAACATTGCGAACCGAGTAGGTAAACTCGTGATACCAATAGAGAACACTGGTTTCCTAGGTTCGAATGATGTTGTCGTCTCCGCTAAGATAGTCGGAGGTCGAGATCTAGGTGCTCAAACAATTTCTGTGGACCCTGAAAGCACTTCGAACGCTGTCTTTGACCTTGAAGCAGATGACGCATCGGGCACTGTACGGTTTGAAGTTCGAATCGAAGTTGTTGGAGAGGACAGTTCCTTTATCGATGAACCCGTTGATGAGTTTGACTTCAGTATTGAATATTACATTGATGAAGACGCAGATGATTCCTTGTGGTTCACCCTCGTTATCTTTGTTTTAGGTGCTCTTGTCATCTACGGCGGAATTAAAATTTCCCGTAGAAGTTCGAGTTCTGCCCGTTTCTGATTTTAGACAACCAATTAAAACAAACACTGCGTATTTGTAGTTAGGGCGAGTCCATGAGGGGTTTAGACGATGTCGAGTATCTTCCGGAACCGGAAGATATGAGGATTCTCTCGGTTATCGATCCTTCAGCAATAGGTTTCCAAGACCAATGGCGCGCTGAAGTGACGGGCTGGGCCCCGCGGAGTGCAGCACCAGTCACAAATATCCGTCGACGGAAGTTTCTATTGACCAATGGAGCGATTTTTTCCCTCCTCGTCATTGTGATGCTCTATGTTTGGAACTCTGGCCTACTGTTTCTTGAATTGCCCCCGCCAACTTCTGAATGGGCCATTGAGCAGTCCGAATTTGATGATTTTTCGCAGCTAGGATTTACTGGAGAAGGTGTTCGTGTCTGTATGGTTGATACAGGGATTGACCTTAGCCACCCGGCTTTATCACAAATTGATGTCCAATTCAAGGACATGATTGGTGATTCATCAACGCCTACCGATTATGGCTATGTTGCGCATGGCACCTTGATGGCGGGAATACTCGTTGCTGACCAGCACCAACTTGGTATTGCTCAGGGCATAAGCCTCGCGGTAGTCGCAGCACTAGGTGCGGACGAAGATAACCTCAACAGTGGTTCTGAAGATACGGTTGCTGCATCGATACGTTGGTGTCAAGATGAATATCAAGCAGACATAATCTCGCTCTCACTTGGTGGTGAGCAAAATGTCGATATGCACACTGAAGGGGCAAGCGTTTCTGCAGTACGTCGTGCGGTTGACTCGGGGATATTTGTTGTGGCAGCAGCCGGAAATGATGGGGGGGTCGGTGATGATGGACTTGTGTCTGTGCCAGGAAACGTACCTCGTGTTATTACCGTAGGTGCCTCAGACCGTTCCCAAGGTGTCTGGGAGAATTCCTCTGCCGGTTCTCAACGTCTTCCGAACGGAGATATGCGTTCTGATCCGCATTTGAAGCCGGAGGTTGTCGCTCCTGGTGTGAATATTATCAGCACAGGTGTTGGTGATACATGGTTCTCCAGCAGCGGTACATCTGATTCAACGGTATTTGTCACAGGTGCCCTTTCGCTACTTCTTGAAGCATTTCCACAATACAAGCCGACATCAGAATCGAATGGAGAATGCATTGATTTTGTCAAAGAATCTCTACAAAACTCGTCATTGAAATACGATGATTCTGTTGCCCATGATGACCGTTGGGGTTATGGACAATTACAAGTTTACGATTGGTATGAGGAATTAAATTCTCGAACGACAACATGCCTAAATTGAGTGAGAACCGACTGTAAAATTCGCTGTACATCGTTTTTGGCTCAAATACATGATACAATCGCCTGTATCTGATACATCTGGGCGCATATTTATGATATTCTAATCTTTAAATGATATTCTAATATTGTCAACTGAGGCGCAGTATTATATCCGACGCTTGTAAGGACAATGCGTAGAGGTGTATACATGAAGAATTCAGCAACTCAAAAAAGCCTATCGTTAGTAGTACTCTTGTTACTATCGACAATGACCGGACTAATCGCACTGCCAACCGCCTCAGCAATTAACGAGACCAAATCCGGTACGATTTCTGGAAGCGAGACTTGGAGCGGTACATTGAACCTTGTCGGTGATGTCGTAGTTGCAGAAGGCGCACAACTCACTGTTAATGCGGGTACGACCGTTAACATCCCCTATGGATATCACATTGATGTTGAAGGGGCAATCGATATTAAAGGAACTTCAGGCAGCAAAGTGAATTTCATTTGGTCGACTCCAACAGATTACAAAATCATTGGTCGTTGCTACTCTAACAACACGAATGATCCAAATTACAATACGGACACAGCCTGTGGATCGGGAATGATAATTCGTTCAACTATTGACCAGGCGATTACATCGATTAATTATGCACACTTTGAAAATGCTTATGGAATTCCTTTCGACACAAGTCAGCTCAGCACGAAATCATACGGAGCCTTGGTGTTTGAAGGTTCTTCAACGAATGCGGATGGTCTCTCCTTTCTAAACATAAACACTTCGAATGTCTTAGCAATTGATTTGGCTGCTCCAATAATTTCGGATTCTACTTTTGTTGTTGGTAACGATGGAAATGGATTTTCGGCAGCATCAATCCTAGCGTATGGGGCAGGAGCCGGGATTCTCTCCACTATGCAGGTTCGCGATTCGGTTTTCACTGGAGATGCCGATTCTGAATGCAATCAGCAGGGTCTTAACTTAATCAACATCGAGAGTTCTTACATTGATTTGTCAAACCTCGAACTCAAAGAAAATTCGTTTGGGCTTTACATGAAGGAAAGTTCGGGTTCAATTTCAAATTCGACCATTACGGTCAAGTGCAGTGGGATTAACACCAATTCCCACAAAGTTACAGGTACGATTAACCACAGTTTGATGGTTGCCGATAATACCATTACAACCGAAACTGGTGCTGGAATTACTGCTTATGATGATGCCATTGTTGAAGCACACCGCAACGTCATATCTGGTGCCGCTGAAGGTTCCGGTTTCGATATCAAATCTTCGAGAGTCACCGCAAACAACAATCAGATAGGTCCAATTGGTGGATGGAACGGCCTTTGGATTTATGGAGATTCAGATGTCATTGCGCAAAACAACACCATACAAGACACTGCAAAAGAGGCAGTGTTAATTGGTGAATACCACTATCTTGATCAAAACTGGAATGTCCCTGCACCGACAGCAGCACGCTTGTACCTTGCAAACAATCAAATTTCAAACAATACGGGTACTTGTAATTCTGTCAAGATGTACGGTGGGGATTTCCCATGTCCTGCAATCCACGTGTTCATGTCTTCTGCCACAATATACGACAATACAGTTACCAATAACGCTGGAGATGGAATGCGTATTAAGGCAGGCATTGTTAATGCTCAGCGTAACACAATTGAGGTTGGTGGATTCGCAGCTAATATCTCACTCTTTGAAGATAACACCAATAAGGACAAGTTTGGTTCAATCGGTTACTTCTCGGGTAACACATACACCAATGCCACCCAAGTGTACAACATTACGGAATCACGAGTTACGGTTCAATCAGAATATATTCCTGATGCTGGTGGAAGTGAACTCTATCCAGTTCAAATGAGTTGGCTCGGCCCTGAATGCCCGTATATTCTCGATGAATGTTTGCAGGTACCTCCAACAGCAATTCTCCCCCCAGCGTTCATGCCTCTAGCGCTCGAAGTTGTTGAAAATTCAACCGTATTTTCATACGCTGATTTACAGAACTTTGACTCCTCGAAGATACATGTGCAAAATCAAAACTCTGCTTGGGGTAGTCAAGTACGTGAAGGTGAACTTGTCAGGTATCAAGTGAAAGCGCAAAACAGCAATGTATACGATGCAACAGTGATTATTCGAGACGCCACTGGATTACCTCTCTACACATTGCAGACCGATGCTTTTGGATTTACTCCTGAAGTCTCACTTCCATCTGATTACCTACTCGACCGCAACTGGAATCACTTTGTTGGCGAAACCAATGTCCTAATTCCCGGTGTAGGAGTCTACATAGACGAGAATTCTTGTGCTGACGGCTACGATAATGATGGTGACACCAAATATGACGATGAAGATGACGATTGTGTCGGGGGTAGAGAACTTCCATTCTACTCTGTTGAAGCGTTCAAGTTTGGTAAAGGTCAAGATGAATTTGATTTTGTCTTGAGTGGTTCAATAGACGATGTGATTAATCTCGTCAATTTGAAACCAAGCGTTACAGTAAACGAAAATGATGGATTCTCTTTTGCTACAGTTGTCACACTTTCAGGAACTTCTTGGGATGGATTCTCAGGCCCATATCCGCTTGATCAAGTATCGTATGATAACCAGTTTGGATTAATCGAGCGAATTGAAATTTTACCACCTGGTAAGTCGGATTGGAACGATGCAGGGTATGCTGTTGATACCTCAGGTGCAAATGGAGAAATAACCCTTGCAACTCATCCTTTCAAAACATGGTCGTTCGATTGGGACATGGCTGCCCATCCCCAAGGTGAGGGTGATGTAACATTCCGTGTTCGATCATTTGACGGTCTTGACTACTCTCCTGTTGAAGTCCGTAAGTACAAACTTAACTTGGTTGCTCCAACAATTTTGGTCAACTCACCGACTGATGGCTCTTCACATGAGAATAGTAAGGTGACTTTTACGGGTACAGCAAGTGACCCCTACACTGGAACTTGGGGAAGCGACATTAATTCGATTTGGTTCGATGTCAATGGCCCTAATGGATACACATCAAACTTCCAGGTACCTGGTTCAACCGCATGGGCTTATGATTGGATTTTCCAAGATTTACAGACTGGTCAATATGATTTCCGGATTTGGGCATCGGACAGTGATTTCTGCAACGTTAAAACCGGTTGGTCGGAATGTACTCATGAAACACGAACAATAAACATCAACACCGATAACGCCATTCCATTTGTTCAATTGAGTGAACCACTCAACAGTGACACCCTAAGGGCAACTGAAGCACAGTTAATTCAGGGAGTGGCCCTCGACAATGACGGTCTAGTTACACGAGTTGAAATTTCGATCTACGACTTAGCCAGCGGAATTTCACTAAACAATGGCCCAATTCCTGTGACCAACTTCGCCGCAAATGGCGCTTGGTACACGACTTGGGATACTTCAAAGCTTATTCACGACCAGCAATACGAATTGGTAATCAAGGCATGGGACGGAACGGATTTCTCCAACGAAGAGCGAATACGTATTACCATTGACAATCCTACAGATGCAGATAACATCGTGCCAGTGTTCAATTCAACTGGATGGGCAAAGACAATAACGCTCTTCTGTGATTCTAATCCTTCAAAGGCCGATCGTTGCAATGGTGGAATCAGTATTGATTTAATGAACCACTTTTCAGATCCGGATGGAATTATTGATGGAAAAACAGATGGTTTAACATTTGATATCTTTGACGATGCAACCAACTTGGATGATGATTTCTACGGAGATTACATCACATTATCGGATAAGGGAGTGGCGAGTTACAACCCTGCATTCGTTAATTCACTAGGTAACGAAATTTCAGAATGGTCGCTAGTAGGATTAATGTTCGAAGCACGTGATGCCTATGATTCGGTTATGTATTCAGTTCCGCTGAATGTCGTTGTTGTAGAAGTGTCCTTCAGCGTGATTCGAGATGGTTCTGGGCCAATAGGTCCCGATGCTCCTGCTTATTTCAGCGGTCAGGGCTTACCAAACAGTCTAGTCGAGGCTAGGTTTGATAGCTTGAAAGGTGTTCGAATTAACCAAACACGGGTTAACGCCGATGCTACATGGAGCATGGAAATTTCCAGCAGTCAACTCTCCGGTATGGATGGTACAAGTCAAATCATTTTTGAGATGGATGATCAAGTGTTCATTGCGCCTGGAGACAATTCTGATACTCTGTTCCAACTCAGCGTTGGCGATAGTGCAGAATCCGGAATAAACTACATGTTGATTATTGGAATTGTCATAGGAATCATCGTTTTGCTTGGTGCAGGAATGTTCTTCTTCCAAGTTGAATATGAGGACTTTGAGGATGAGGCTGGGCTGTCGAGTAACGAGCAAAAGGCCGCAGCAGCTGACCCGTACGCTTGGGCAAAGGCTCGGCAAGATCCGGTTGAAATCCCTGCACAAACTGTGGCTACTGTATCACCAGATGCTGCAGTCCAAGCGTTGGGAGGAACTGTTCAACAGGCGGCACCCCCTCAGGTATCTCAACATCCTGGATGGTTATGGGATGCTGAATCGAACAATTGGGTCCCTGATCCGAACTACAAACCAGGTCAGTGAAACTTTCGTCAACAGAACGGAAGTATTGAACAGTTGAAGAAGGAAGTATGCGTATGTCTGTCCAACCAAAGCCAGGTGTCCATGAGAGAATCCTCTTGCATCTTCTTGACTTCTCAGACTACAAAAACAGCGTAGAAGTCCCGTTCGCCCTATCTCAAATGGGCATTGCTAATGCAGTTGCCATCGCTCGTTCGAACGTCCCTCGTGCCATCGCTGGACTGAAAGACCAAGGATTGTTGATTGAACGGCAGGCTCACGTTTCAGGTGTCTCACGAAAGCGTAAAGCCTACTTTCTCACAGACCCAGGAATGAATGTTTCTGAAGATACTTGGGAACGGTTACGTAATTTTCAATTAAGGAGTATCATGGGTGATGGCTCAATCATCAATTCGACATTGGGTGAAATTAATGACCACCTTGATTTTTCGATGCGACCAGTCGATATCATTCGGTATATGGACGACAATTGTGTTCTTGACACACGCTCCTTGTCTGCTGATTTGGTTGAGAGAGACCTCTCAAAACATGTTGAAAAACAACTTGTTACTTCTCTTGGAGACCTACCCAGACTCCGTCATTTTTACGGTCGTGAGAAAGAACTTGACAACATGGCGAACTTGATAGAGGCTCGCGCCACAACTCTACTAGTCCCTGGGATTGCAGGAATTGGAAAAACGACAATTGCATCAAAACTCATTGAGCGTTTCATGCATCGACGAAACTTACTCTACCATCGGTGTCAAGATTGGGAAGGTTCTCGCTCGTTTTTTGAAGCGATTGCAGATTGGCTTGCAAACATAGGAGATTCAACCTTTGCAGATTATCTCGCTGCAACACCAGTGCCTCAGCCAGGTGATGCTGCTCGTTTACTGGTTGACTCTCTCGAAGGGACTCCTAGCCTTATCGTCATTGATGACTTTCATAAAGTAGCAGATACAACTCTGCACCAAACGTTCCAAGCGATGTCTCTTGCGCTATTAGGTAGCGAAGAAGAAATAGGTCTTGTCATTTTTTCACGCTCCTTCAAACCGGTTGTACCGACCAAGGATGCTGAAGGAAGAATTGCAAGTTTAGTTCTCCCTCTCGATGGTTTGGATTCTGATGCTGGGCGGCAACTACTGAGTAGCTTTGAGGACCTTGGAGATGACCAGTGGCTTCACATACACGGTCTTTCCCGAGGCCATCCTCTTGTTTTAGAACTCATTAACAGGGGTGCTTCGGCAGGAGCATTCCACGAAACCCTGGAAAATTATGTGACTGTAGAAATTTTCTCAAAACTCAGTGCTGAACAAAAACGAGTTTTATCTGCACTAGCAATTTATCGTGAACCAGTTCATCTTCAAGCACTTTCAGAACAGGACCTCGACACGGATGAACTCGATTCACTGGTTGAGCAGGGTCTTGCGCGTCAAGGTGATATTGATGTTTATGACGTTCACGATTTGATTCGAGAATTTCTTCTGAGGAGTCTTGATGACACTACCAAAAAAGAATTTCATGCAAAGTGCTGTAATTGGTATTACAAGCAGTCATCGAGCCCTGGAATAATTATTGAACACATATTCCATCTTACGCGATCGGGTGAAGGTGAAAAAGCCGCAAATTTGGTGTCAGATCAAGGACGCTCTCTCATTGCTCAAGGACACATGGAATTACTTGGGTTGATGGAGGAACTTCCAATCGATTCACTCGAAGTTTCTGTTCGAGTCCGTGTCCTGCAACTTCAAGGTGAACTTCTTGTTCTTCTCGGTCGTTTTGCTGAGGCTGAGAATGTCTTTATCTCGACCCAGAGTTTAGGAATATCGGGTAAGCCGACTCTTCTGAGTGCAGAAGTACATTCTGCACTTGCGGATTTGGCATTGAAGCAGGGTGACTCTGAGAGAGCACTGGTGATGCACAGGGATGCTCTTGAACAATTTATCGAGTGCGGAGATGCGAGAGGTGCTGCCCGTTCATACAACAATATGGGGTACCTTCTTCGTCGTAAAAACGACATACCTAAAGCATTGGAAGCCTATGGGGAGGTTGAAAAGATTCTCGAAGAATCAGCAGACGACGAGCTTATTGCAACGCAACTCACCTTGGCGCGTGCATTTATTGAACTTGGAGAAATAGACCGGGCTAGAAACCATGCTCTAAAAGCATTTGAAGTGTCAGACGGCGAGGATGTACTGCTGCACGCTCGGGCTCAAGCGGTTTTGGGTCGTTACTATGCTAAAGTTGGCGATGCTGATGTCGCATCACACCATTATTCGACTGCGCTAGAAACAATGAGTGCTGCGGGAGATTTACTTTCATTGGTCGAAATCACAATTCTTCTAGGAGAGGTCGTTCAAGATTCAGGTCGAGCAGAGGATGCCATGGAACACTATCGTGAAGCTTTGGTAATTGCCGAAGCAAACGATTTACGTATGCAGATTGGAGAACTCCTTTCTCGTTTGGGCGGTGTTGCCCCAGATAAGCCTCGACGAATGGAATATCTCCAACGAGCTTTGGCTGTATTCCGTGAACTTGGTGCAAAATCCCGAATGCGAGAAGTTCAAGCGCAAGTTCACGCAGCAGTGATGGGTCGCTAATAGTTGCTACTTTGCGGACGGTCGTACTGCATGGTAGTTACTCCATCGATATGAACAATCCATACGGATGTTACACCTGCCAACACTACGGTTCCTTGGTGGATACCTGAACCAGTTCCAGATAAGGAAACATTCGTATCGAGTGTTCCTCCATCATGGATTAGTTCGATGGATGTATCGGTTAGTACTAGAGTAATCCGAGATTCATCCGCTTCTGTGAGGCGCCAGGAGACCTTCTCCGCATATTCAACAGATCCCATTCGGCTTGCTTCATCTGCTCGTTCAACTGCAGCAGCCAAATCATCGAGGTTCGATTGAATAGCGTTTTCATTCCATCTTTCACGCGTCGCAGTCTCAATCTCATATGCCCACATGCTAAACATGGTTAGTAGAAGCACACCGAGGAGGAAAGTGAAAATATAGCCCAATTCTGTTGCAGCAGCATTTCTGTCATGCTGAATCTCATTTGATTTCATGAAATCACCTCGGACATGTGTGCATTAAGTGATGCCATTTGAAGCGTAAATTGTATTGGTTCACCGTTAGTGTGCCAGACAGCCTCAGAAGTTCCATAGGATGGGTCTGGAACCCATCCTACATAGTCGGTTAACAAATCAATACGGCCAGGATAAATGGTCCAATCTTCACTCGACTCTAGTCCATCCGCAGACGCTTCAGCTATGGCCACTCCGTAGGGGTTGGACCAACCTCTTCGGACTTCAAATGCGGTTGAAGATGCGAGGGATGAGCGGTCAATTAATTCAATATTCAAATTCATTTTTCCAGCCCCACTGGTACTGTCTTGCGTGGGGTGTAATGAGGGTATAGTTGCTGCAAATCGGGGGCCTGGTCCGCCTCGATCAGCGGGGGCAACAACGATATAAGGTTCAAACTCGGGGTGGTTTGTAACGACTGCTCCTCCCGAATAAGCAACTTCCATGCCCACAATCGAAGAACGGAATTCATAGCTTAATCTCGACAGATGGAATCCCCAAATGGTCCCTAGTGTTGCATGACTAGAGGCGCCATTTACGCCAATCAAGTTGATTTGCATACTTGCAGGATGTGTGCCGGACGACCACGCATTTTTCAGATCTACTTCACTACGGCCACCCATGGTTTGCCATGGCAAGACGGACTCTATCCATCCACTGGCTTGGGTGTTTATCGGCATACATCTTTGTGCACCATCATGAATGACTTGGATAAGCCCATGAGCGCCCTGTAGTATCAAGACTTTCAGAGCATGGCCCTTCTCGACTTTCAACTGGCTGCTGCCAGCAGTCATTTGGAACGTCGCATTGTTTTCAGTATCTAGAAATGTGCCGTTAGCATTGGTTGCACCGGTTAGGTTCCATTCGGTATACGAACCTGCGTGGCCAATATGTAATTGATTTGCTGCTGCATTTCTAAATGTGTGTAGTTGGCCTGATGTTGCCCCGGTGTCATCAGCAGGATGGAGGTAAACTCCAGAACCACTTGAGTTCATTCGCCATGCTACAAATAAGTCACCATTAGCATCGAGGAGTGGTGCACCATTAATTTCAGCAGGCGGCCAAGGAAATGTTGAACTTTGATTCGCAGGAATCGAGAGTCCTCCGCCCCGCCATGTCACAGTCACACTTTCTGAACCTGGATTCGTAAAGACCATTTCACCATTCATGGATGGACTAATAAATGAGTGGCCAAGATACTGTCCATCGGTACTTGGAATAGAAAAATAGCCAGAAGTATCTTGAGAATTGGTTTGAAGAATGAGCCGGGATGGGGAACTACTCGTAACATGGATTACCTCCGACTGTGTTTGATTGAACGTGTGAGTGAACGAAACTCCAACCCGGTTTTGATTGGATGGTAATGCATAGAATGTGTTCGATGATTGATTGGTAATGATCACCTGATTAGCGGTTTCACTGAGAACTTGGATACTACTTTGGCCCTTTGGTAGAGGGATTGACCATGAACTGCCCGTTGAATCAACAGGGCTCGGATCGTTTGGTTGAATAATGGTTGCTCCTCCGTTCCCTCGTGAGATTAACAGGTGAAGTTGGTGTGATGAATGGATTATGACTTCTCCCATCTCACTCGTATCGATTGAATACATGCCGTCGACCTTAAGTTCGACTTCTGAGATGAGTTCCGACCCGTTAAGGACGTGAATGTCAATAGGACCTAATGGTAATGCTAGCCCTGGTGATGCAGTCATTGAGATGCTGTCGGCCCAAGATGGTATGGTGAATATGTAGGGGTTTGCAGGTCCAAGACGAAGGTCGTCGATACAAATTGCAGTATTCATTGATTCTGGATGGCGGATACTGAGTTGGTCATCATAATCGAGAGCTCCTTGAACACGGAAACTCATGCCTTCCGACCAGGTAGCGGAATACCACATATTGCTTTGCATCGTGTTCCAATTCAATGTGCCATCAACGGGAATGAGGTCAATTTCAGTCGAGTCACCCGGCATTCCAGTTTCGCTGAGTGCAGCAGTTTGATGGGCGAGGAGTGACATTTGCGATGACATATCGTGTCGCTCAATCGAACCTTCTAATTCTTCTATAACTGGTATCATGGAAACCATCATCATGGCGATGATTGACAAGACGCCCCCAAACAGTAACACCGTGGCAACTGCAGCCGAGACAGCATCTTCGTTACGTTGTAGTGTACCCCTCATCGAGAGACCTCCACGCGTTTAACATCAACCTCGAGGAACAGGTTAACCTCTTGAGTTTCTACCGTAAAGCCGTCAGCGCCACTTGCTCTCAGGAACGGTGCATAACCGGTAAATGTGTCAAGGGTTCCAGATGCTCTGTTCAATGTATATTCGTCGAGCAGTTTGTCATGATATTGAGGCGTAATCAAGTCACTCAAGGCATTAGTTACTGTGAATTTCATGTGATATGCTGGTCCAGTGAATAAAGTCATGGGACCTAGCGAAATCATGTCCATACCAATCTTATTACCAGAACCGAGCGAACCGTTGACGGTCACATCGTTAAGAACCAACGAGAGTCGTAAATCGCCGTTCACAAGTGTATCAAGTTCAATATTCGGAAACTTTGATACTTTCCAAGGTTGGTCAGGGAAACGTTCAGTTCTCGCATCATTCATTAATGCAATTTGATGTTCGCCTTGGCCGAGCGATGTCGTGATCTGGACTCCCGACACAATGTAGGATACACTTCGATGAACTGCCCTTTGGTCGGCATCCAACACAGTGATTGACATCCAATGATCTCGTGATGAATTGTGATTGATAATGACTTCTTGGAATGTAGAAGTGAAATTGTGCCTTTCAAATCCAAACGGCGTCTCAATTGTCACGCTACGAGAGGTCTCATTCATCGAAAGAATCCCGATTGCTGTACTGTTAATCTCTCGGACTGTGACTCGTTCGTCTGCCGTCAAATCTGCAGCAATGGTCCATGCCTCAACTTTGACAATAGGTTGAATCATAGTAGATTGTAATGCCAAAGTGTGACGGATTCCTGTACCTTCGGGAGAACTTCCAGCTACATCAATTCTATCTTCAAATCGGTCTGCAATTCCGTTGGCACTGTTCCAATTAGTGTTGTCTTCAAAATCAGTTATGTAGGGATTCAAAAATATCCAAACGCCGCCCATAATGGTTACAACCATTGCAAGCATCATGACGACTCCGAGTACCTCGCTTACAGCCCGATTATCTCGACGAAGAGATGGGCGATAACTAGGGTGCGACAGTGCGTTCACAACAGGCACACGGTTTGGTATCATTTAGCCATTGACCTTGCCACCCCCCCATAGGGGGGTGATTGTTGGAATTATAATTGAGGCGAAGGAGATTCTTTCTCAATGATCTTTTTGTCATGATCACCGATGAAGTGCGACTCTTCTGGACCGTCTTGAAGGGAGATTGTGATGTCCCCGGAGAACACCTCGTCGATGTGGAATAGGACGGTTGATTCAGCAAGATGTGGGCGGTTGTTTTTTTCAGAGAGATGCGTGAGTGAGATACTTTTCGTTGCAGGGGTACAGACTTGGGCTAGGAACTCTCCAGTTTGGTCGTTCGAAAGGTGTCCACCTCGGCCGCTTATTCGGTCCTTGAGAGAATATGGATAGGGTCCATTCATCAATCGATTGTGATCGTAATTCGCTTCAATCGCAATATGCTGGCATCCACGAACATGCGTCACAAGTTCATCTGTCCATGAGCCCAAATCTGTGATTACTGCCGCTCTCTCTCCGTTGTGACTCGCGATGAAAGCAACATTATCTGAACCAGAATGAGGTACAGGCACGGGGAGAATTGCGAGATCATCACTGACTCGAATGAGGTCGAGTGAATCAAAGTAATGCGTTAAATCTGGGAGGAGGCCTAGTTCTTTGGCGGTTCGATGGTTCGCTTGAACTTTCAGCCCCCATTTTTTTTGTGCAACTAGTGCCCCACCGCCATGGTCTCCGTGATGATGGCTAATGAATATGAAATCCAGTTCGGTTGGGTGGATATTCATTCGAGCAAGTCGTTTTTCAAGTTGAGCTCCACTGAATCCTTGGTCGATCAATACTTTTGACGCTTCTGTTTCAAGCAAAGTCGCATTTCCACGACTGCCTGTCCCAAGGTGCGTCAAGGCCATTGTCATTGCAATCGAGTCGATGTGTTCGCGAGAGGCCTTTGAAGAAACCGGAGCCGTTGGATGATTTATCTGTGTTTTTGGTACACTCTAATTTAATTCACAGTCCCAAATTACGCTGTGTTTGTACTTCATGACGGTTTGATTTGCGCCAAGATGTACGAACATCGCTCCATCATCCTCATAAGTGTCGTAGCAGGCATATGAACTTGCGAAGCGTATGCTTTGTAGGCTGGTCTCAAAATGCGACGAAGTATAACCACTCTCCTTACGACACTTGCTGTAGTTTCCAGTTTGCTTTTCATGTCCCAATTTCCAACGATTTCTTCGGTATCAAATTTGCACCCGGATACCACAGATGGTTCGAAGCCTCCTTCGACCGATAGCGACGGAGATAAGATTCCTGATGTCCATGAGAACCTGTTTGAAGAATGGATGAATTGGACTGCGATAGATGGTAGGCCAATCTTTATTCAGGGCATGGACAGTAACAATGCTTCCGATGCGCTGATTGATATTGATAATGACGGTCTTAACTCGACTGAGGAATATTGCTGGCCTTACCCCGCAAATTGTACAGCTCCAGGATTCCCCCGCGGACTAACTGGAATTGTCGATGAAGAGGGTGAACGCAGTTATCTTGACCCACGTGTTTCGGATACGGACGGAGACGGAATGCCCGACGGTTACGAAGCGTACATGTGTGAACGAGTGGGAGGTTACAATGTACTCTCTCTCAAGTACGAATGCAAAACCTTCAATCCGCTCAACGCCTCGGACATTTATGAAGATCCAGATGAAGATGGATTTGATGTCAATCGGGATGGAGTACTCTCTACAACTGAACGATTTTCATCCCCTGAAGAATACATACAGGGTGCACCTCTAAATCACACCACTGAACTTGACGGTTTGTGGTGCTCAGCAACTCTTCCTGAAGGCTCCATATTTACAAACTGGCCTTTTATCCCTACCGGCTCAAATGCGACATTCCAAAACTTGCTTTCAGCATGCACCGAAAATGCAACCATGGTAGTCGACGAAGACATTTGGTTAGGTACAGACCCTCTTCTAGCAGATTCTGACCGGTACCATTGGGATGGATTTTCCATTCGACGCCTATTCCCGTCCTTTGGCGACGGAATTCCAGATGGCTGGGAGGTTCACTTCGGATTAGACCCGCTTAACAGAACGAATGCACTTCTCGACCCCGATAACGACGGTTGGGACGCGAATCGAGATGGCGGGATTTCGCCTGATGTTAGCCGGACCCTGACCGCGCTTGCTTTGGGGGAATCGCTCTCTACATTAGAGGAATATTTCGTTCACAATGATAACGGTAATTCTGTTTTGCCAGGATTAAAGTCGGTGCAACTTGGGGATCAGACCGATACACACCAGCAAGTACCACTAAGTTTTGTTGCAGATCCGCAGGACATGAGTTTGATACATCATGACGTTCGTGATTTGGATTCTACTGGAAGTTTACTCTACACCACAACCAAATACGGTATTTCTGTATTCGACTACGACTTGATGGAAAGTTATGATCACTGGATGCCACAAGGTATTGAACTTCACCAGTCGGTTTTGGTTTCTCAGCAGGATACGGCTTTTTCACTGGCAATTGCAACCAGTGCAGGTCTTGCAGTGGCGCCGCTGCAGGCAGATGGCAATCTGGCTCCACTTGACAATTGGGCTTGGTCGCTGTCTGAAGAATTATTTGCGCTGACTCCTCTTGTATTTGATGGACAAAACGCTCACTTACTTGGACTTGGGCATGCAGGAGCAGGTTCGGTCTTTGAGATCACCCCGTCTTCAGAAATAGCCCAACAACACGCAATTTCTACCAATCTTGAAGCCGCTTTGAGCCAGTCAAATTCGACGGTAACACATGTTGCACACGGCCCGGCCGGCGGTGGTGCAAATATCCTCTATGTCGGCACAGATCGAGGCCTCTTGGTTGGAGAAACAACAACGGTACGTGATGAATTTGAGCCGGATTGGCGATTTTACTATACCCCTGAATCCACTCCATATCCTGCATCGATTGACGAATTACGCTCACTCTCTCTTGGGATTGTTGCTAATCCAGCAGAAGTTCGGGCTATGGTGCTGGACGGGCCAACTCTCTCTAATGCACAATCTCTGTGGTTTGGAACTCCTTCAGGCGTTCACATTTTGAACTTGGTTGATGATACAATCACCCACAGTGGTTTGCTCGAACACCCGGGTGTCGAAGGTCGCTATGTTCGAGAATACAACAATATTCGTTCCCTACATGTCAGCGCTGACGAACTCTTAGTGGGCTCTATCAAGGGCATGTGGGCAATATCCGGAGATTATTCAGCAGTTTATGGTTATCAAAACCAGGAACCAATTTATGGAGAAATTGTCGCCATTGATACAATAGAAATCGATGGAAATATTACCATATTTACAGGTTCTTCTCCTGGCCAATATGCTAATTTAGAACTCATTAATCCAGGGGCTAATGATTCGGATAACGACGGAATGCCTGATGGTTGGGAAGTCGCAAATGGATTGGACCCGACAGACCCTTGGGACTCACTTTTCGACATGGACGGTGATGGTCTAGATCTTGATCAAGCATCAGACGGTTTCCTTGAAAGACTATGGACAAATCTCGATGAGTATAGGTTTGAAAGTCAAACACTAAATGGCTACAATTCAACAAATCCCAAAGTAGGAGATACAGATGGCGATGGACTTGGCGACGGCAGTGAATACTTTGGTTTCTTTTTCGAAACATCAAACCTGTGGTGCCATTATTCAGTTCAGATGCAATACGTCTGCGATGATGCAGCTGGCCAATCTGCTAACGCAACATACCTAGGACTCTCAAGCAATGATAGAGCGACAGACCCCACAAATTTCGACAGTGACGGCGACGGAATGCCGGACGGCTGGGAAATCGAACATCGAAGATGGATTGGCTCGAGTTTTACTGGTGGAAACAACTGGACTCTCGACCCAAACCGTGCTGATGATGCCAATTGGGATGCTGATGGAGATGGTCTTGCTAATCTGTGCGAGTATCAATGGTCGTTAGTACGTGATGCCGCAGTCGAGGGGTTGTTGTATGAATCTCATGGTGAATCAACCAATGCCAGCAAAGAATGGTCCACAGCGGACCCGAACAACATCGACTCGGACGGTGATACGCTGCCAGACGGTTGGGAAACTGGTGGTGCATGTAGCTGGGAGCCGTCCAGGCAAGGCGTGAATCCTCTCAATGCATCAGACGCCTTTGGTAATCCTGATGGTGATGGATACGATATTAATCGAGATGGTGTTTTGGATGACTCAGAGGCATTTGTAAATTATCTTGAGTATCACATTCGTTCTGATTTATTTATGGGTAATCAAACGTTTGAAGGAGTGCCGATTCCAAATGGTTTCTCAACCAATCTTTTCCTCAATATTTCACTCAATGGTGTGCCTGAAGCAAATTTCGGTCAACGAGCTACAGGGTCAATTACTGCTGCTCAAAATGCATACAGTGTTGGCTCAGCAGACCCACTCAATGCTGATTCTGACTCGGATGGAATGCCAGATGGTTGGGAAATATGGTTTGCTCGATGGAATGTTCTGGACGATGGTTGGACCCTTAACCCAATGGATTCTTCCGATCGGTGGGAAGATGCGGACGATGACGGAATGGCGAATTGGGAGGAATACAACTCGATTGATCCTTTTTACACCGAAACCAATGAGAACCGCTCAGCTCCACAATGGTTTGTAACGACAGTTGGTTCTGCTTTCGCTCTTCAAAAATGGCCAGGTAATACTGTAGAATTCTCCTTTGGCTCATTCATCACATCCGAACAAATTAATGCTTCAGGCTGGACCTGTGACCCAAATAATGTCGATACAGACGGCGACGGAATGATTGACGGTATTGAACAACTGTTCACTTCTTGGAACCTAACTGCGGGCCGATGGACACTCAATCCTTTGGTTGCAGGTGATGGCTTGTTTGACGGAGATGGAGATGGTTTGACCGACAGTCAAGAATTTGCCGTTGCGGTTGAGAAACCCGACAACGGTGTTGAGCACCCCTCCGATGCTCCATTACTGCATTTGGACGGGGATGTCCAGCAACCTACTGAAAAAGCCCAGCGAGTCTTTAATATTCTCATTACCAAGGAATCTAGAGGAAAGCGTCTACTTGCTGATTTTAACGACTGGCAAGCAGGAGTTCCCCCAAACTCGATTCTATCTACTCTGCTTGGAATGTCCGACCCTACCAACCCAGATACCGACGATGATGGGATGTATGACGGATTCGAATATTGGTTCACAGTTTGGGACCTTGAAGAAAACAGGTGGAGTATGAATCCTCTAATCGACAATGATGTGAATTTGGATACCGATGGTGATAGTTTTGATTGTGACGGTGATGGAAACATTTCGATGGATGAACGGTTTTCCAATTTACGTGAATGGGAGTCAAGAACCTACGGCAAATATTTGCAACGTTTCTCTGTCCCGGTCTCTGCAGGTATTATCGACTTTGGCGATGATGCAATACAGGCATACATCGAAGAACAGGGTCTAACTTACTTCCAAGCACAGCAAGCACTTTACAACGACTTTGCTTCAAAAGACCAAGCCAGTTCTGACCGTATGGACATGATCAATTCCTTTGACACAGATAACTTCAACAGAACTTTGCTCGGCGTCGCAGATCCAACAAATTCGGATTCTGACTCCGATGGCATCCCTGACGGTTGGGAATACTGTTACGCACTGTACGGCATGGATGATGTCACTACCATCAACCATTGGTCATCAAATCCATTGAATCCATGGGACGTCGACTATGATGGAGACCACGATGGATGGTACGACCGCTCTGCTTTCGACAAGCCTGCTTCACAAGGAACATGGTCTGAGCGTGTCTTCTCTCCGGATGGAAACATAGTCCAGTCTGGAATCGGTGACTTGCCTTTCACAAACTGGATGGAATGGGATAACGACACTCGACCGGACCTCAACGATTCAGATGAAGATAGTATCTCCTATTCGACAGTGGCAGTGAACGGCGTGGTGGTCCTTCACGAACAGGATTTCAATCTCTCTGACGGTCGTGAGGTGTTCAAGTATGGAATTAATCCGAGTGATAATGACTCCGATGGAGATATGTTGCCTGACTGGTACGAATATGCCAAAGCATGGAACGAATCGAACGATAATTTCAGTTCGTACTTGCAGATTCGGGTGGTTTGGATTGATGCAGCAACTGGAGGAGTCTGTACTACAGATACAAATTCATGCCTCCCTCTTTCTCAGCAAGGCGCAGAAGGAATTCTCTCAAGACCTGACTTGTCATTTACCTGGTTTACCATGAACCCAGCAGACCCTCTGGATGCTAACTTTGACCCTGACCAAGATGGAAATTGGGATTGTTCAGGCGCTGGGTGTGATTACGATCCATACACGAACTTCCAAGAGTTTTACGCAATCACGACTTCTGATTTATCTTCACCGAATGCTGTTCGTTTGAGCGGTCTCATTTATGATGGTGAAATTGTTCTTGAATGGTGGCAATTGCGTGCAGCACTACTCAAATTGGATGAGTCCGGGTTGAGTGATGAAAATTATCTTAAAATGGACAAATCATCTGCCGGTGATATTCGGTTTGCATACATTGTTGATGATAAAGACACTAATTTCCTCTCTCTTGATCCGAGTGATGACGCAGTATATCTTGCAGGAAATCGAACCGACCAATGGGATATTTACTACTCAGGTTCTCCCGATACCGCTCCAGTAAGGGCTGTCGGTGAACATGAGTATGGATGGTATCTCTTAGATTATGATGATGACCACATCGCCGAAGGTACAGACCCTACGAACTGGGATACAGATGGTGACTGGTTGGTTGATTGGTTTGAAGTGAATGATGATGAAGAAGATGGGTTGCGTGGTGACTCGTCTCCAATACGCTACGATTCACGCCAAATTGAATGATATTTTTCACTCACCAGAAGGCGCATAATTGAAAGGCCATGCCGTATGTGGGTGTATGGGGGAGCAGTCATGCAAAACAAGTTATCCAATGGTCGCGGCGTAATGTTTGTTCTATTTCTCATCATGGTTTTATCACCAATGAGTCCAATGGTCGAGGTTTTTGTTGGTTCAGCAGATGCTTCCGGAGTTTCTCGACATGTGTATGAATTTCATGATGGATCCATAGAACATGTAGCACTTTATCAAGGAGCCAATCCAGACACCGGTGCAAAAATTTCTCTCCCCAAAGGTGCACTTGTGACCGATGTGTCAATGACTCTTTCGGGAGCATCAGCCACGGGTTGGAGTCAGACCGTTACGGATGACCGTGATGAGTGGATTGCCGGCAGTGCATCTACTACTGATCCCCGCAGTGGAGAATTAAGTCTCGGGCTAGCCAACCATTCGACAAGCTTCTTCCCACACGGTTATGATGAATCTCAACACCCGGCATCTGATGCTTGGCTTGACAACGGGTCCTATGCTATTCGTCAACCACATACTTCGAACTCAACTGAAAGCCGTTTCTCTCAACAGGTACTCAAGACCTCCTCTGGACTCATGAAACAAAGTCAAGGTGCTATTCTGAAGCATCATGATTGGCTCTTTATGTCAACTTGGAGTACATCGAATTTTGAAAATATCGTTCACCGAATGTACCCGAACAACGCTACGAAAGAATCAGTGATTACCCTCGACCAAGCACAATGCACGCTGCCTAACGTCCATCCAAGCACTTACTACGCAAGTTACGGTTTCCGAGATTGGACTATTACCGATGACGAGCGTATGTTTGCCATCTTATCGGGATACCGTTACCACTATTCAACTTCAGCCCCAACGCAGTATCACAGAGTACTCGAGATGGATATTTCTCGTGATGATGTATGGACATGTATTGACTCCTACGATGTCTCACCCCAGTATTCTGAGTACACTGGGATTGCCTATGACCGGGATACTGATGAGGTTTGGATAGTCCACAACTCCCAACGACGCTTGGTTTCCTATTCTTTTGGTGACCAGCCTGATGGGCAATATACACGTAATCAAAATATGTATTCTTACTCGTCTTCATCAGGGAGTTCGTGGGAGTGCGGAAAAACCGGGCAACAGGTTCGCGGTCTGGAAGTGAATGGTTCGACATTCTTTATGCGTTGTCAAAAGGGTTCTTCGGCAAGTCAAGATAAAGACCAGTTGGAGGCGTGGACCATCTCGGGGTCATCATCTTCTCTCATTCCTCAAACAGGTACCCGATTGCTTTCTGCATTAGGGTATGGTCTTCAATTTGATGGTTCTCGTTTTGTCACTGTGGATTGTGGTTACTCAACTTGGTCATCATCGACATTGTACTACCGTGAATACGGTACTGGCTGGCAATACAAGACTACTCCCGCTCCGGGTACAACTACCTGGTATGGGCCGGTAACTCAAACAGGCGACCCTGTTCTATCTGCGAACATGCAGACCTATTGGTCTGCTGCCTCAATTGGAGATCGTGTCGATTATTGGATTTCTGCCGATAATGGTACACATTGGGAATCAGTCACTTCAAATTCGACGATACATTTTGACTATCCGGGTACTGAATTGGTTTGGAAAGCCCAACTCATTGGCTCCACTGCAGTTTCTTGGTGGGTAGATGTCGAATATGCAACTGAATACACTACCGCAGGTACTTGGATATCGCCCCCATACACTACGGGTACAAAGGTTGGAAAAGTACGGCCCAGTTGGGTCGCAGATGTCCCTTCCTCAAGTTCTGTTCTCATTCAAGTTTCGAACGATAACGGTTCAAATTGGCTCCCCGCCTTAAATAATCAAGAAGTGAGTTTTCCATCAACTGAATCCGGCGACACTATTCGATATCAAGTGAACTTGGGGACTAGTGATATTTCGGAATCCCCATTGATTGATTCTATTGTTCTTGAATACGAAGAAGGATATCCAGACCGTCCAATGCTGGATATTGGTAACGATCTAACTTGGGACTGGGAGTCACTCTTATTCCTCAATGAATCTTCCGTAACTGCAAGTGATGCTTCTGTTGTCAACTCGGAGGTCAAGTTTCAGCCGACTCTTGTGCAAGCATTCAATTCTATAATTCCAGAAAACGGTGAAGGAGATGTCTTGATTCCTATCGCAGTTAAAGCAGCAAGTTCCGGTAGGGTTAAAATTTCAAACATTGATATTTCTTACAAGATGCAAACACGGGCAATCGATGCCTCTATTGAAGGCGGAATGGTTTCCCCAGATGGTGTTTTTAGGAATTTACAGATTCGAATTGCCCCAGGTGATGATGTTGATAGAGTCACTCAATCCCAGATTGCTCTCAACAATTCATACGGTGAAAACCCTGCTTTTGATTGGCAGCGCGGAGATACATGTTCCCTCATTAGCGATAGCAATGGAATCGTACAATTCGATGTAGCCAACTGTACTTCTTCGACATCTTCCAATGGAATTGTGACCATCCGCATGCCTATGCTAGTGAATTGGAGTTGGGATGATGAAAGTAACATGCAAGCTCTCATTTCTGTCCAAGATGACCTTGGCCCTGCAGTTGCTGCATGGGAAACTGAAAGTCTCGATATGGTCGTCGAAAATGACATCCAACTTGATGGATTGCAAGTCTTCGAAGAAACAGGAAGAGAATTAACGTCTTTGGATTGGGTACGGGGCGGATACAACATCTCTTTTAACGGGAGGATTCACTTCCAAAACTCACAACTAACACCTCTCGCAGGACAATTCTCATTACGTGTTTTGGGACAAAACGTTACTCAAGACGGAGACCCGATTGGAGAACCAATCGAACTTGCTAGCGAACAAAACCCAGCGTTTGGAGATTACAACATCACGTTCACCTCGCCATTGCAATCCGAACCAGGTGGAATGATCTTTTATGTGGAGGCTGTCCAACTGAAAAACGGATCGAAATTCACAAATCCTGGGTACAATACGATTCGCCTAATTCTCGATGGTAAATCCCCATTGGTACTTTCCTCGACTCCATCCGACGGAACTGAACGTCACGCAGGGCCACCCGCACCAGGTGGCCAAGCGCTTAGTTTTGTCATCCAAGATTCTGTTGACCCTCCAAGTCAAATCACCCTTAATTACTGGATTGGCTGTAAAGCAAGTACATCAATCGGTTGCAGTGATTACAACTTCGATGGATTGCCGAACGCTGATGAATACGAAATGAAGATTCTTAATTCTCCTGACACCCGTACAGGGGGAATCAACATCTTTGATGGGTTAATCGACGACTCTATGCTCAACCATGGTCAATATGTGTCGTATTTCTTGACCGGCCAAGACCCACAGAATAATGCTATTGCAATGGGCGGCGGACCGGTTTGTCCGGAGGCCAGTATTCCATGCGGTTATGTCGGTAACGAAGAACGTCCGAACTGGGATAATGATCTTGGAACATACCGTATTCGAGTCGAATTTGAACCTCAACTTGATTTGGACAATTCCACAATCTTAGGTCACGATGACGAATCACCACTCCATCCAGGTATTCCTTACACCGCCCAAGTCGTTCTTTCAGATCGAAACGGTTGGCAGGATATACAGTACATCCAATTGGCTTTAGGTGGAGATTTTGATGATGATGACACATCGTTGTTCATCTCTCTTACCATGGGCGAGGATGGTGAGCCAATCGCAGTGATGGAGTCCGGTTCTGCCAACATAGCAGTGTCTAATCTTTATTCATCTGTAAGTCTCGACGAACAGAATAACAGTATAATCAAAATTCTTGCTCGCTTCCAATTGACATGGACTTTCCCAGAATCATTTGACACTGGCAGTACCACTTTATTCATACCCAAGTTGCTGGTTACAGACCTCCCATGCAACGAAGGCGAAATAGTGCCCTGCTTTGAAGCCAAAGAAGGTTTGGCGAATGACGCTTGGAGTTTAGACAATGATTTCAGGTTTGATACCATGGACGGTCACATTCGAGCAATTGAACTCCGTAACGGCGAAAATCATTACAATCCAGAATTCGATGAAACCCTCATCGGAGCGGGTCAGGCCTTGCGAGTAAACGGCCGAGTTTTGTTCTCTGATTCCGAAACACCTGCTCCACCAGGTGCTTTTGATGTCGTATTTGGCGATTATGACAACACTTGGACTACATCCACTCGTGATGATGGGGAATTCAGTTTAGACTTACTAATTCCTTCAGTTCCTTCCGGAAAGCTCGACTTACGACTTGAACTTGGAGACCTTCCTGGACTTGCGATGGACGAAACCCAGCAAACACCACGTGTTCGCTTAACAGTGGATAAATCTCGTCCAACAATTGCTGCTATTACTTTGAATGAAGTATCCTCCAATTCTGAACTTTCCATAGGCGCATGCGGCAACCTACTTGTTATGCTGGAAACATTGGATGACCACGGATTTAATCTCGAAGACCCAACGGTTCTTCACTACCGTGTTCGAGCAGGTGAGGCTGAAATTTCGAGAGGAAGCGTTCCGCTTCCAGATACCACGCCTTTTGGTGACCAATTCTTTTGGACAGGATCTCTAGATTTGACGGATGCAGGCGCAACAACCCTTTTGCCTTCCTATACCGTTGATGTTTGGGTTTCTGGTTCTGATTCATCTGGCAATCCATTTGACACAATTGGAAACTCCCTCTTAGAACCAATCGCTTCATGGCCACTCGCTCTTTTAGGCCCAAGTATCGATCTTGATGCGGAGTCGAACAGTTTTTCCTGGGATGACCCAAGTCCTGTCGAACAGCAAGCAATCAACCTTGAATTCGAAGTAGTCAACACCGGTGGTAAAGGCGATGTCGCATTTGTTCTCCAACGCTCGGTTGAAGGTGGATTCTGGCAAAACACGGCCCGAATTGATCTTGTGGCGGGTGCAGGTGGGACACTAACCGGTTCTTTGCCAACAATTGCCAACGGACAGGTTGGAGACAGTATGGAATTCCGACTTCTCGTCTTGGTTGATGAAGTTGAAATGGACCGTAAATCGATAGATCCAGTTCTAATCAAGGAACAAACAATTCGTGATGGAGAAGCCCTTGCACAACAAGCTCAAGAGGGCACGTTTAGCATAGTGCTCTATGTGATAGCCCTGCTTTCGCTTAGCATGGCAATGTGGCTCCTGGTTGTCAATCGTAGGATTCGGCAAGCTGAATTGGATGGACCTAGTGAAGACCAGACTGAGGAAGTCCTAGAAGAGATGAGTTTGTCCAAATCATTACCTGCAATAGACTCGAATATTCCTCCTCCGATGGGACTGAACATGGGTTCACAACCTGCAATGGCTCCTACCCAGACTATTGCACCTGCTCCACAGCCGATAGCACCACAGTCAACAGGGACACGAGCACCCCCTCCACTTCCACCAACCGGATTACCTACTGGCTGGACGCAAGATCAGTGGAATCATTTTGGATGGCAATATGTTGAGGCCATGAAAAAGTGAGTTGTTTCAATGGTTGATGACAAGGATTTTGCAGTCGATGGAATGGTTACTCTCCAAGAAAGGATGGTAAATCTCATCAATCAACTGAACATGCCGCTGATTGAGGTTAGCCTCGTGCTCAGTAAGCATATAGCAGGCCTTTCACGTTCGTTGGATGAACATATTCAATCGACTCAGCAAGAATATCCTTCGACAGTCACTCATCCATGGGAAATCGATAACGCTGGAAATGAAGATTCGGAATTTCAGTTTGATTTGGAGAAAGTGTTCAAGATCATTGATGAGGACCGTATGGACATTCTTTCGACACTCGTTCGGGTGACACTTGTTGAAATTGATGCCTCAATAGCAGAGGGTCTACTCGCATTACGGCCGTGGGAAGCATTATCTCGTACCCAACTTTCCAATGCAAAAAGTCCTGGGCAATTGTTTTCTCCAATCGAGATTCCGGAAGACTGGTAGCCAATGGGTTTGAAAATACCTACCGTGAGGGTGTAACATGTCCAGTCGAACAAGTGTTTGTCTCGCCCTCATTGTTGTTTTCCTAGCACCTCTATTTTCGGGATGTATCAGCGCTGAGGATTTACCCTTTACCGAACAAAAAGGCACACCTGGTGGTTTAACATTAGCATGTCTCGACGATTCCCAATACACATCAATGATTGTTGAAATCGATTATTCGCCTGGCTACCAGCCTGAAACTTCCTCTACAGATATGCTCAAGCAACGGTTAGAATCTGTTTGTGATAAACCACTTGGAATCAAAGTGGTATTTACTGAAACAGATTTTATGAACGAGAATGTTTGGTCACCAAGCGATGTACGTAATGCAGCATGGGACACCAAATCTTCTCCCCCGATGGACAATACAATCCTTACATGGCAGTTCTTGTTCCCATCTGGAGTGTATGAGGACGAGAGTGTTTTGGGTGTTGCCGTGGATGCTTCAACTGTCGCTTTATTCAAGGATTCTATTGATGATGCAGAAAATATTTTCCGTAGACCATCTGCTGAAAAAATTGAGAACAGCGTCTTAGTTCATGAGGCAGGGCACCTGCTAGGGCTAGTTAATTTGGTCTACACCTCTCCAGCAGATCATGAAGACTCAGCTCACCCAGGTCATTCAAACAACGAAGATTCAGTCATGTATTGGGCTGTTGAATCAGCGAGCATATCCAATTTCTTTGATAACGAATTACCTACAGAGTTTGATAGCGATGACATTGCAGATTTAGTGGGACTTTCAGATGGTAGTATTTCATGTTTGAACCAACTATGGAGTCCTTAATTAGAGGCACTAAGTTGAGTTGCAGCACGCCAAGCGTCAAAGATAGAGTACAGCCATAGACCTACCCATAACACGATTGTTAGAGCAAGAGGAATTTGCAGTAACATCCAGTCGAAGCCTTTCCTGTGTTGACGATTGAAATGTTGGCCAAGAAACAAGAATGGAATTGATGCAAGAAGGGCAGTTATGAGTGGTCGAAGCGTGCCCCATGCTCCAACTCCAAAGGTGATTTCTTTCCAAATCTCCTTAAATAGCCTGACTAAGCGCCATTGAAGAAATCCAGTTTCTTCGTCCGGTGCAGAAAATGCTGAATCGACTGATTCTCCGCCCCCCATATTGACGCCTAATAGTTCAAGTTTGTCAAGATGACGCAATTTCTTAAGCCATGAATATCAATAACTACCTGCCGAATCAATGACCATGGCTCGTATACTGATTACTGGATTTGAGCCGTTTGCAGATTACCATCAAAATATTTCCCAGATTGTAGTGGAACAATTTCCAACATTATTACGACTGGATGATCCTTGGTCCGATTTACGTCAAGACCTCTTAGAATCGATCGAATTATCTGTTGAAAAGATGGTTTTGTCCGTAGATGGTGAGGGTGCTTCGAAAGTTTCGAGGCTACTTAATGATGGATGTAAATGGGATGCAATCGTTCATTTAGGACTCTGCGGTTCTTGCGAAAAAACTCGTATTGAAACTTTAGCGCAAAATAAAATTCAAATGAAAATACCCGACAATTCGGGTCGACAAATTTCTGGTTCGATATATTCAGATTTAGGGGATTTCAAATCCAATCTTCCTGTGAACTCATGGATGAACCTCTCTTGGCCGATTGATTGTGAGATTTCCAAAGATGCCGGGGCATTTGTATGCAACGAAACATTCTACCACTCACTTCATACGTTGGATAAAATCGGTGATAAACAAACACGATGCCTCTTTGTACACCTCCCGGTAGAGGAGAAATGTACAATCGAAGAAGCCTCGTCCTTTCTTAGCGAAGTAATACAACGAATGTTCTTTAGGCCTGTAGTTTCGGTAGTTGGCGGTCTTATTTGGAGAAATGGCTGTTACCTGGTAGGAAGGCGAAAGGGTGGTGAGATGCATGCTGGCAAATGGGAATTCCCAGGGGGGAAAGTAGAGCCAAACGAGAGTAAAATTCAGGCCATTGAGAGAGAAATGATGGAGGAATTTAGCTGGCAGGTTTCCGCCTCACCATCCATAGGTACCTGGCATCACTCTCTTCCAGATGTTGATATTGCCCTACACATCATGCCCCTTGAATTGAAATCTAAAAATTTAGATAATCAAATTGCATGGACATCACATGATTCTGTTTCATGGAGGACATTAAGTGATGACACATTCCTTGACTGGCTAGGAAACGATGGTATGGTTGTGGAATGGATGAGGAAAAATCAGTATCGTGGTTAAATCCAAGTTACTGCATCGCCATCACTGCCCATTGCATTCTCATCTGCGATACCTCTTGGAATTGCATCTCTACCCTTATGCCATGTTGCAGCAACCAACCAATCACTGATGTGCACACCTTGGAGAGTGACAGTGATAACTCCTCCAAGTGGTTGCTCATTTGGAAGAGGAAAAGCCACTTTTCCGACAATGGCTGCTTGCCTTGAAAGTCGGAACTCGGTTTGATTCTCAACTAGATTAGCAGACATCGAGTCCAAAGCAGTATCAAGAATTCTCTGCTCATGTAACTGTTTCAGAAATGTTTCCAAAGAAATTGACTCAGCAACCCAGTTAATGTTGCTTGCAGAGCCTAATTGAGGTATTTCAAATTCGCGGGGTATTGGGAAATCCGGAAACAATGCGAGTAAAGCTTGACTTACTTTTTCAGGTGAATCAGCCCCTCTTAAACAGGTTTCAATACGAATCTGCAAGTTTTCATTCACTCCGTTAAGACGGAGCATAGGTTCTTGCATGTACGGGCCAATAGATACTCTTTCATGAATATGCCTTTTGATGAGGAAAATTCCGAAGAGGTGAAAACAGTGTACACTTACGACTAATCATGAGTGATGTAACTCCATTGATTGCATCTGTAATTCCTGTTCTCAACGAGGAGAATTTCATTGGTGCTTGCATTGATTCGTTGATGAACCAAAGTTTACCGTCGAATCAACACATCATTGTGGTACTTGACGGTGGCTCCACAGATTCAACCCAGTCAATCGTTCAACAGGCAATTCTCACGAGTAAAGAATTGAATGGTCCAGAGATTCAACTGCACGAAAATCCAGGTAAATATGTGGCTGAGGCTCGAAATTTGGCAATGACATTACTACCTCAATCTGTACAATTCGTCGTTGAATTAATCGGTCACTGTACCGTTGATTCTAATCATCTTCAGGTTCGACTCAACGAGTGGAATCGTTTATCAGAGCATTATGATAATCCTCTTGCAGCACTTGGGGTTCGAGTTCTTTCCCGAGAAGGCATTCACGGCACCGCCGAGTCATGGATAGAAGGGGCGCTTTCCTCGGCGTTCGGGAGTGGGAATGGACAATTTGATTCGTTCACTGTACATGGGGAAACTAAAGTCCCCGCATTTGCAATGCATTCTCGTGAGGCGATTTTACGAGTGAATGGATGGGATACTAACTTTATCACCAGCCAAGATAGCGATTTATCGATGCGTCTATTAGAACATAATTACGCAGTTGCTCGAACACCTGAAACATTTGTACGGATGTCCAAGCGCTCAGGACTTAAAAAATGGTGGAGGATGGGGCACAGATATGGTTTTTGGAGGATGAAAATACTTCAAAAATATCCAACCAGGGCAAGTGCGAGAGAGTTTTTGCCGTGGATTGGTTTAGTTTCAACATTGAGTTTATTGTTTTTCAGTCAAACGCTTGGCTTTCTACTTCCGTTGATGTATCTTCTTGTTCTTCTCATTGAAGGGATACGATATTCAATTAAATCCGGTCGTGCTTCAACACTTCTAGGTGTTCCTTTGTGCCTTGCAATATTGCATACCAGTTTTTCAATAGGTTTGCTCGACGGTTTGTTTCGTAAAGGTAGAGCTCCACGTGACCGATGATTTGTATGGTCAAAACAACCCAACTTACTTGAGTAGAGAACACGAGGGAAGTTTGAGTACCATGGTGAAAGAGCGTTCAGCAATCTCTCGTGGTCTGGCTGTTCTACCATTGCTTTTGATGAGTGTAACTCATTTTACAATAACACCTCTAAAAGATATATTCGAGGTTGAACCGATTTTTATGTATGTATGGTACGGGATCTCACTTCTTCTGGGCTTCGTTTTGTTCCGTAAAACTCGAACGGTGCGTGACTACGAATTCCATCGTGCAAAAGCCATGAAGTCGATGAAAAAAGTGTATGAGGCAGAGGAAGCAGGTGTCTGGCAAACGAATGTCGCCTTGGATAGTGACATAGGTCCTGAGGGGCAAATGCTTCTGCAACAAAGCGTATCAAGTATCGACAATGAATTACCTGAATTGGAGTTAAGTGAAGATGAGAAGGTAGAAGTTGACCTTTTACTCGAATCTGAAAGTATCCGAAAAGCAAACAGACGGGTCACTGGGGCCGAGGTAATGGATGATGAACTTGTTACATCGACAATAGGAGCTAAACGTAAGTCGTCACCAATGGATTCTTTTCTTGACTTCTTGAATGGTATCTTCGGAAAAGGTGATTCAAATCAGCGTCGTGAAGTGAGACGGCAAGCCGCCTTACGTGCTGCTGCGTCAGCCTCACCGGTGACTGCCCAACGGCCTGTAGCACCCATTCGAAGCGGTGGTACAGAGAGTGATGTTGAACTGCGCGTCACATCAGTAAGCGATGGTGGTGGAATTGATTCGTATGTTTCTGAATCTGGAAAACTGGTCTCAGAACAACAGTTTGGACAATCAGAACGGAATTCGGTTTATGCATGGGATCAAGAGGACAAAGCGCAGAATTCTGAAAGTTTAGAGTCGATGGCCATGTTGGGTTCATCACAAGTATCCAACCCTCAACAATCGACACAAGTTCTTCCCGTTTCACAGCGATTATGCAAAGGTTGTGGTGCTACAGTTCCACTGGGAGAGCCGTTTTGTTTAAACTGCGGTCTTGATGTCTAACGAGAGTTGATTAAGCGTGATGTTGAAAGAGGTGCTTGTAGCCCGTAGGCTTGTTCGGTGACCAGTATGTCGGAAAAGCGTGACTATTACGAGGTTCTTGGTGTTGCTAAATCCGCCTCCGCATCGGAATTGAAGAACGCTTTCCGGAGTTTGGCTCGCAAATATCATCCTGACCGGAGCCAAGAGGACAACGCCGAAGAAATGTTTAAGGAAATTCAGGAGGCTTACGCCGTTCTTTCTGATGATGAAAAGCGCGCACAATATGATCGCTTTGGACACAATTCACCGGGAGGTTCCCCTTTCAGTGGATTTGGCGGAGGCGGTTTTAATATCAATCTAGAGGATATACTAGGTGGTGACTTTTTCTCGAACATTTTTGGTGGAGGTGGGGGAAGCAGACGTTCTCGTCGTAGAGGTTCTGACATTCGGATGTACCACAGTGTCGATTTGAAGCAAATCTATGAGGGCAGTACAGAAGAAGTGGAAGTAGAACTTCCGGTCCCTTGTTCACAATGCGATGGGACGGGGGCAAAGGATGGAAAAATCACCCAATGCGGAGATTGCAGCGGTCAAGGGCGTGTCAGAATGCGACAGCAAGTTGGGCCCTTCGTTCAAGATGTTGTTCGTGAATGCCCAACATGCAATGGTACTGGAAGTACCGTTTCGGAAAAATGCTCTTCGTGTAAAGGAAAGGGCAAAGACATTCAGTCCTCGAAATTGAGATTTAATGTTCCGGCTGGAGCAGAATCAGGCACACGCTTGCGAATGCGTGGCCGTGGAGAGCCTGCACCTCAAGGCAAAGGTGAAGACGGGGACTTGTTTATTGAAATTGAAGTCGAACAACATTCTTGGTTTGAGCGTTCCAATGCCGACCTCATCATGTCCCTCCCTCTAGGATATTCTGATTTGTTACTTGGGACAACAGTGACGCTCCAACACATTGACGGAAAGGATTTGAACATCAAGGTGCCTGCCTATTCGAATTCTGGCGATACTATTGAAATCAAGAAACGAGGCCTACCGAGAACTCGAGGCAGCGGACGAGGAGATGTGGTCATACTTCTCAAACTTCATATGCCAAAGAAAATCGACAAGAAATCAAAAAAGGTTTTGCAATCCCTTCAGAGTGTACTCGCCCCGAGTGACGTTCTTCAGCGAATCAAAGATGATGCGCAAGAAAGAAGAAACTGATTTTTGTATCATGAAACCTCCTCATCAGGAAAACACATAACCCCAACGAACAGAAGAAATTGACTTCACTTAGGGATTATTTCAAAAGAAGAAGCATCATCTCAGAATCAAAAATGGGGCTGAAGTTGGTATGCTGAAATATTTCAAGCACTACATTCCTGCATTGACAGGCGTTTTATTCATCATTTTCGTATTGTCTGGGCAAAATTATCCAACATACTTTGCCATTGCTTGGTCGCTATTTTTGATTATAGGAGACTACATTTTACCTCGTGACAAGGAAATTCAACACTTCTCATACCCCTCAATCTTGAACTTTTCAATTTACATCAATTTACCCATTTTATTTTGTTTGATTTTTTTGGTAGTATCGGTTTTTGCCAGTAGCTCTCCACATTGGTATGTTGAGGGATTGAATTCATTGTTTAACATTGATTTTATCCAAATAACAGATTCGTTTACACTGCTGGATTATTTTTCAATTATCTTCCAAACCACCTTACTGATTGGGATACTTGGTACGGTTCCTGGTCATGAGTTGACTCACCGGAAAAAAAATAAATTCGATATGTTTGTTGGAAATTGGATGCTTGCTTTTTCTTGGGACTGTACGTTTGCCATCGAGCACGTATATGGGCATCACAAAGAGGTGTGTTTAGATGAAGACCCAGCCTCTGCAAAGAGAGGTCAAAATATCTATTCATTCCTCATCAAAGCTAGTTTTGAAGAACAAATTAGTGGCTGGAACCTCGAAGCAGGACGCTTAAAAAGAAGGAACCAGAAAGTTTTCAGTATCCACAATCGAATGTTAATTGGATATGCAAGATGCTTGTCAGTGACCGTTCTAGCATTCATTTTTGGTGGCTTACTTGGAATGTCTGCTTTCCTTTTGTGTGCATTTGTTGCTAAATTACTGTTAGAAGCGATAAATTATGTTGAGCACTATGGACTTGTTAGGGAAAAAGGTAAACCGGTAGGCATGAGGCATTCATGGAATTCGAATCATTTGCTTAGTAGCGTGTATTTGTGCAATGTAACACGTCATTCTGATCATCACCGTTCAACATCATTGAACTTTTGGGAATTAAACCCAAACCACGAAGATGCTCCGCTCCTACCTTATGGATATTTATCCATGCTTTATCTGGTTTTACTCACTCCTTTTGTTTACAAGAGAATAATGGCAAAAGAACTAGAATTTTGGGACCAAAACCGAGCTACTGAATACGAGCGTAATTATTCATTATAATGGACAAATACCTTTTTTGAAGAGGTAATTCTCAAATTTTAATCCCATCATAGGCATCATAATTGATAACCATTGAGCTAGTGGGACAATTATGTCTGAGAAGCGCATCTTACGTAAGATGAAGAAACTCGCTTCCCGTATTAGCGACAAAATGGAATCAGTACGAGACGAGATTGAGGACCTTGAGATCGAGTTCGAAATCCTTCAAAAGCAGATTAAGAAGTTAGAGTCAAAGAAGTTCTATGATGATGATGTCGAATCAGACACCGTCAAGTCGGAATCCAATGCAGATGAACATGAAGATGGCGAAGATGGCGAAGAAGATTTAGTCGACTTGGAAAACACATCGGTTGTCACAGTAAAACCAAAGTTTTGATTCAATCTCAGAATCTATGCTCCGATTAAGTAGTTCATTTACTCATTCTTCTTCATTGTGAACATTCAGGGTTGTCGGAATTCTAGCAGCACTTGCTTGACCGTTCATTCTACCGTTGAGTTCAATATCAACGGTAGAAGAATCTCCTTCGAGCTCCACCATTACGAATGTTCTGTTATCATGCGCCATGGTATCGAGGAAAACTTCTTCCCCACGATAGAGAAAACGTGGCTCAACATGGCTCACAGTCCAAGGTTGGCCTACAGGAGAGTCAAAACGTAGTGCAGCTAGGTCCCACATTCCTTCAACAATATGTACTCCTACCATTACTGGAATTGACCCTTCAGTTTTAGCCAACCTTTGGTCAAGCCTCCACACGGCCAAAGCGATGTTTGAAGTTCGATAATCCAAGTCAGGTTTCCCCCAAGCAATATTTGCCTCATCCCAGTTGAGGAGATTGATGGCTTGCAGGGCTTTCGACAAATCTTTACGAGATTCTTTAGGAGTCAAGTCTCCAGAGTCAAGGCGTTGCTGGAGCCAAGAGAGTTGTTCCGTTTTCATCAATAATTCTTGTGCAGTCTTTTTGTTGCGATAGTGAGATATGGTGAACAATATCACTGGGACTAGGAACAACGCACCAAGGAAGAAACGAGCACGAACTCCCCATTTTTCAGCATTCTTATCCGGAGGGAAATACGGCTCATCACCCTCGTCGATAAGAGTATATGATGATGAAATGAGATATTCAATTGCATCAACATGCTCCCCCCAGTTGTTCGATGTAAGATTTGTAGAATTGAGGACAGCCACTCGGACAAAATGTGTACCTCGTCCAATTTCAAGTGTCGATTTGAGTTCACCGTTCGATAGTGCATTGGTTCTTGTGTCGAGTACTTCCCATGTTTCTTGATCGATGTTCCAAACTTCAAGCTTTAGGTTTTCTAACTCACTCCCCTCAAGTACAAACTGGATAATGTGTTCAGATTCTTCCCAGCCCTGAATTTCAAATTTGTAAACATCGGCAGTATCGTGGATAGAAAGAGTCAATTCCCCTTCAAGTGGAGAGGTTTGCTTCGATATGAGAGGCCAAGATGAGTTGTTTGTTTGTTTTGTCGAAGGACGAACCGATGGCGCTTCTTTACCACTCTGAATATCCGAAAAATCAGATACCGTTACATCAATCCAGTGAACTTTCGAAAATACTTCTAATTGAATTGCACTAATATTTGGATACGGATAGAAGAAATGAGGTGCGCCATGACTCGTATTGAAATTTGGACCGGCAATCCAGTTTCCTGCAACAAGTTGGCGAACATGAATCTCCGCATCTTCGTGTTGTGCATGGAAGGTTAGGCTCTGAGTTTCATTCAATACGATGGTCGATATTGAACTGTAATGTCCAACTAACACTATGTTGCTATGGTTCGTGATAAAATTCATTGCACTGGGCGAGGCATGTCGAATGGATTTAATTGCCCAAGCCGTATTGAGGTCTGCGCTTTCAACTTTGATAATGGCACGGCCTGAGTTGTTGAAATGCCAAAACTCAGTTTCGCCAGATGATTCGTTAACTGTTGAATGGATGTGTTCAAGAACTTCAGTGTGTAATGTTTCAGTAGATTGGTTTTGGAAGTATACGGAGAACGAGACATCACCGCTTGCATAGCGAGTTTCCAATTCTAAAGTATCGCCAGCGGTGATGTTCATTGGAATGTACTCCGGTAACGATTGCTCGAGAATTCCAGTAAGGTAAAACGGAGAGGAATATTCCCCATCTGGCATGGAGTTTAAGTCACCACGTTTAGGGTTGATACATTCCGTCAAATTTGAACATTCTAGGCTTGAATAGAGTTTAATATTTTGATTTGGTGATGGGCGTACTGTGGAGTAATTTTCGTCGATCGCCTGTAAGAGTGAATAGTAGACATGTTCGTTTACAGTGGATGTAATTGTCATTTTGACGGTTCCATTTGTTTGAGCTTGTTCCGTCAATCCTGTTGAGGTCTCGATATTTACCCCGTCCAATTGAACTATTGCAGTACATGAATCACAGTCCAAGGACAAACTCAACCACTGTCCTGAGCGAATCTCCCACTCCCTAATGTGGCTGTTTGAATCATCTGCGAGGAACCCGGCAATTCTACCATCAAGATAGATGATGTCCTGAGAAGAATCCTCCGCAGACACCTGCCAGATTGGAGAACAGGAAACAGTACAAATCAGTAAGGACATGAAAAGGCCTAGAAGTACGAGTCTTGACCCTTCTTGTCCGTCCATACACTTGCCTGCAAAGTATTTGTTTTGAACTTAGGCCTTGCTTGAAGTCCAATGCTTGAAGAAGCGTTGGCATTTGGCTTGGCCATGGAGGAAGGTCTCGGGCGCACCGTCACAGAGCGATACCGCTTTGCAAGACAGTGGGCACTTGGAGATCGAAAACATCCAGTTTCATCGACGCCAGCCCTGGTTCTCCTTGAAGGAGATGAGGCTGTAGAGCCTCAATTGGCTCCGTTTCAATCTTCTACGGATGGCAATATTCCATCAAAGCTTCGTTTTGAGTCTCGATTGCCTCTTTCTCCACCTCTCTTCTCGAAAAATTCACCCTCTTGGAGCGTATCCATCGGAAATGTTCTGCCTCCATCGTTGGATGAAGCCGATGCTGGCGAACCCGCAGGCACTGCCCAAATCCTACCTGTGTCTTGGCAACGTTTGAATCATGATTCTAGTTTAACCGAATCATCGCTCAAACCTGATGTTGTAGTTTTGGTTGATGCAGTGCAACTTGCAGCCCAGCCCGGGAGATTAGTTGAAGCAATTCTTACCATTAAACGCTCATTCCCCGGTGCTTTACTATGGACTCCCGGACTCGGAGGGCCAGACAATCTTGCAGTTTTAACCTGGTTCGGTGTTGATTTATTCGACCTTTCACGTTCCCGTCAGGCATCTGCTGCCGGAGTTTTACTTACCGAACAGGGTCCTCGATTTCCAGTCGAATCGATGAATGAAAATTCGAGTTTTGACTCTCAAGTTTCTCATTGGAGGACTGCAATATCATCGGTACGTGCTGCAATGTCGAACGATCAGATGCGCTCACTCGTCGACCGCCAATCATTGAACAGCCCAAGACTTGTTGAACACTTACGCCGTCACGACCACCTTTGTCAAGAAGTACCAGGTCTGCTGTCTTCACATGTCGGCAGGGGTTTCAAATTCCCCTGCCACTCAGTTTCGGTACAAACAGACCCGATTATCACCGATTGGGAATCGTTCATGACCGAAAAATACACTGCTCCGGAAGGTCTTGATTCGATTCTTGTTCTGCTGCCTTGCTCCGCTCGAAAGCCATATCGTCTATCAAAATCCCACGGCCGTTTTATACGTGCAATAGGAACTTCGGCCTGTCACGAAGTGATGATTACTTCCCCACTTGGAATCGTACCTCGAGACCTTGAAGAAATTTGGCCTGCTGGACATTACGATGTTCCTGTGACCGGTGATTGGACTGGTGATGAATTATCACGCATCCAAAGAATGCTTGATTCTTTGATAAATCGACATTCATACAAGCGTGTTATCAATCATTCTGGATTCGAGTACCAGCATGATTCGGTTCATGTAGTTGATACTCGAGAAGGTGATTCGGCAGGTTCCCATGACGCTCTTGAACGTCTCTCGGCTGCTGTGAAAGATGCAGTTGACACCTTAAGTGCACGTGGGCGTCGAAATGAGAAAATTCTCCTCGATAATTTTGCAAGTATTTCTCGAAAGCATATGAACACAGATACTTGGTTAAATGGGATGAAAGTGAGAGGAAAACCTCCGCGTTACCGATTGGAACTGGACAAACAACAAATGGCTCTCTGGTCAATAGACCGAAGCGGTTTCTCCTTGCCCAAAGCGGTTATTCCATCCCTCGACAAGTTGAAAGCTCTGCCTGCGGTTCATTTGCGAAGTGGAGTAAAATGGAAAGGAGATATTTTCGGGACTCTTGTCGAATCGTACGATGAGGATTTACGTGCTGGTTCTGACTTATTGATTTACCAGGATGGTGCAGTTATCGGACTTGCTCGCGCTCATGCTCCAGGATGGGAGTGGCCAAACACACCAGGACGTTTGGCAAAATCACACCAACGTCTTTGATGCTAAAACCGGTATCAGGCGTCCATAATACCGCTCGGAATGCGATTGGTTGAAGCGGAGCGATTAAGAAGGGGTGACAAGTCGGCTTTTTCCTTGGAGTTATCCTTATGGCACGTATGTACAAGTCACGAAAAGGTAAGAGTGGGTCAAGTAAGCCCTACGTTAGCGAAGCTCCAGAGTGGTCGAACACGGACACTGCGGCAGTAAAGCAACTCGTGATTGACCTTGGCAAGGAAGGTCATTCATCTGCAGTAATTGGCACAATTCTTCGAGATCAGCATGCAGTCCCTAACGCTCGGCTCGTCTTGGGCAAGCGAATTGGTGCAGTCTTGACGGAGAATAATATCGGTGGTACATATCCAGAGGATATGATGAACCTCATGCGCCAAGCAGTTGGAATCATTAACCATGTCGCGAGTGGCAACCATAAAGACCTTCACAACAAGCGAGCTCTCGAAATCACAGAGGCTAAGATTCGTCGTCTTGCAGCATATTACAAATCCGAAGGCAGACTTCCATCTGAATGGCGCTACAAGCGTGATGAACTTCGTTTGATGGTCGAGTGATTTAGCTCGACCATAGAATGGAGATTTCATCTAGGATTACCTCCTCGGTGCTACCGGTGGGACAATGAAAGACTTACTCATCTCTCCACCTTTCATTGATGTTAAAGAACATCTTATTCAACTGCTAGATACGATACGTCAGTCAGAAATGATTCATTTACATGCTCCTGCAGATATATCGGGTTTGCTAGGTTTGACAATGCTTGAGGCAGCTTTTCTCGATACTGGGGTACAATACAGGCGCCGATTTTTACCTGCGCATCAGCACATTCCAAGAGATGAAAGGACAGAACCTACGGCTCCCAAAGATGGCTTACTCGTTTTCATCGATCCTTTCGAGGAAACTTGGAAGGTGGACGAACTTCCGTCAAGAGATTATGTCCACATTACTCCACTTGCGGTAAGTGTTCGAATCGGTTCGAACCAAATTGAACGACGTGGGGCTTTGGATGTGGTGGCTCAATGTGCTGCATTGAGTGCAGCACTCTCTCCTAACGGCTCGAAAGTTCGCCTCCTGCGGCCCTTTGCATCTTCAGGACTTTGGCTTCGTGAAGCACTCGACACGACATTTGACCCAGTTCATACAACTGTACGCGATGTACTTCGGGAGGAAGGTACTTTTCGGATTGTCCCATTGCCGGAGGTCAGTTCACCTGCGCAAGGAATGATTCCCGGATTATCTGATCGCATGCTCAAACGATTGCAGAAGGGATGGAACACAATGGATGCAGACTCCCGTTCATCGGCGTTAAGTGAACTCGTCTTACCAGCACTAGAACATCCAAATCTCTCGACTCCTCGACTTGAAGAATTGGTTTGGCATAGAATGGTTATTGGTACATCCGATGTTGATGTCATGAGTCAAGTATATCTCACAGAAAAATCGTGGCCTAAAGACGAGAAGGAGGCGAAAATTCACGCATCGAATCTAGCTGATTCATTCCTCAAATCCGGAATATTCCATTGATGGTTTGTATCGACGGGTTGAAACCAAGAAACCCTGTGGGTTGTACATGGCCATTGAACGATTGCTAACTGGAAGTATTCGAGATCAAGTCCAGGAATTGATGTCGACTGAGGATTTAGTCATCGAAGCTTTTCGTGATTTGGTAAAGGATGAACTCAAGACACACATACGCAGTAAGGTTGATGAAGATCCAGAATTGAAAGCTGAAATCAAAGATGCTGTGGCCTATTACTTCCATACTAAGGCGCGAACAGTTTATGCTGAACTCAAGGCGACCAGAGCAGCAACCCGTCTCGGTCTACGGCTGCTTCCTGATGATCTCCAGGGAGAAGTTGGAGAAGCAGTGGTATCCCTCTTTGAAAAGGAGTTGGGTGCACTCCTAGAGAAGGCACTTTAGCGTTCTTTATTCACTTAAAGGCGCTTCTATTATGTGCCATGAACTCAGCGGCTAGAATAGGTGAAGCCATGTCTGCACGTCCGATTTTCATCGTGCTGGTTTTTTTAGCATCGATGGCATCACCGTTGTCAGACACGTTCTTAGCCGAAGCATCAGCAGAGGATACTCTAGTTTGTTGTGATTCAGCAAGTGTCAATTTACATTTACTCGGCTCTGCATCTGCCGGAACTTTATCGCCATTTTCTGAGGATTTGTCCGACACTGAAACAACAGCAACTATTGCCAATGCGGTTACTTCAGAAGAGACTGTTGGAAAATGGGTTTTGCCAAATGTTTGGCCTGGCACAATTCCCGCAAACACTTGGGATGTTTCGATTCAGTACGAAGTCAGTTCTGCTGCAAGCGCACAGGTAAATGCGACGGCATCGTTGAAAATTGGTAGCCAAACGTTCACTGCTTCAACCGAGCCAGGCAACTCGATTTTGCCTCAAGGCACAGGTACACTAAATTTTGAGATTGATGTTGATGCGACCTCAATATCAGACATGGGAATAATAGAACTTACCCTTTCTGCTCGATCAGTAGTCTTCACATTACCTACCGGTGATGCGAAATTGGAATTCATTTGGGGTACGAGCGACAGCGATTCTACAATCGAAGGAGAAATACCTTTCTTTGACCTTATCTTGGCAGAACCTGAAGTTGAAGGCTCGGATGTATATTTCTCGGTACTCATCGATTCCAATTGGGGAATGGATATGCTCTCAAAGTCAAATTCACTTGAGATTTTGGTTAATGGACAATCATTATCCGGTGACCCGATAGAAACTTCGTCAGACGGTGGTGTTCGAGTCACTTGGACATGGCAAGGGGCTAAAGGTGGAGTTGAAACAGTCACTGTGGAAGCCCAGATTACAATTGAAGTAGGGGGAGAAGCACTCAAAGGTTCTGCTGAGTTTGTGATTGAAACCTTTGATTCGTCAGGTGGGACAGGAACATATTACCCTCCAGAGGAGCCTCTCAAAACCAATGGGGATGGGAGCCCAATATTCGTTAGTGGTACCTTTACTCTCGACAAAAATTCGGACGGGGATTTACAAATTGAACGTACGACACGAATAGAAGTTGGTGGAGAGATGGCGTTTTGGATGCGATGGGGCATGGACCATCTTGGTGATGAGGTGACGACATTGTCTCCGGTTTTGAAGAGCTTTGATTCTGGTGCCGTAACCGATGAGGAACGTGTTAGTCGTTCGATAGAGCCAACGGAGAAAATGGAATTTGAGCGTCAAATGGAACGGAATTCTGCTACTTTGGCAAGTTACTACTTGAGTGTTGGATTAGAAATTACCGTTGACAACTTGTTTGGCTCTTCTATTAACGATCTTGTAGTCCGTTCAATAAATGTTGATTTATATGGTGAGTCAGATGTTGTTAATCACCCGGTAGGACTGGTTTTCATCACGACAACGATACTTGGTGATGACGGTTCCAGTCCGAGTGCTCGAATCAGCTTGATCGAGGATTTCATTACCGTTCAGGCAGTACCAGTATGGAGCGATGTTAGTCTTTCCTTTGAGGGTGAAAGTAGCCAAATGACGTCGTTTGAATTCCCTAAAATTATTGGTAGCAAATCGCTGAAAACAACTCATCTTCGTTTCCCATGGGGAGAGACACTTTCTCTTGAAGGGGAGAATTTAGACCCAGAAGACACATTTCAATTCAAGATATCTCCCAGTGACTCACCACTTGCAGCACCATTGACGCTCCTCGTTTTGGTCCTCACGAGTCTTTTGTTTGGTTTCTTGTTCGCTTTACGAATGACTCGTAATCGCCGAAGGGGCGTGCTGTATCTTGAGATGATTCTTATTCCGGTTGTAGCATTGGTTCACTTACTGGCTTTTTCCTCGGTGATTGTTGGTGGTGCAACTGCTGTTGTCATCGTGATTTGGTGGGTGACCTCTGTGACAAGCCCAAGGTCGAGAAAAAATATTGTTGAGGAGGCAATAACGCTCAACACCCCTGTGATTCCTTGTCCAGCATGTTCAACTCCAAACCCAATTCCAAGCGAAGAACGACCTCTAAGGTTCGCTTGCGTTGGATGCCAAAGAGTCATCAAAATTGTGGCTTAATCACAGTTTGAGGTCTTTGAGTGAACGAACCAGTGACTCTGCTTTTTGATAATCATTCGGAGAAAAGTATCCAGCAAAATCTCCATTCGTGTCAGAGGCAACAACTGCTTGAGGTCCACGCTTTTGAATCTCAGATAGAACCGTTTTCAGTGAGTCAGAAAGTTGAACATCCAAGAAATCCATTTCCATCCATTCAGAGCATTTTGACGAAGATGCATCGACATTGGCAGCCAGTGCTTTCAGAAATTGTCGATGTCCGATAACGCCCTTGGCTTTGGAATCATCATCGAGTACGATAAGGATACCACCTGGCATTGTCAAAAGTCGACCTGCTGCTTCAGCGACACTGTCGTTAATTCCAATAGTCATATGCTCATCATCAAGGTCTAAGTCTGCTACTGTCTTCGCCATGTACGCCACTAACCTTAGGTCGTTGAGCGATATTATCATCCTTTCCTCATGAATGTGTGAACATGAGGGTTGAATTATCCACAACACGAGCGTATCCGATACGTTCAATTTGGACCATGGTTCCAACAGGATAATTATGAATCTCTATTTTTCCTTTGAGTGATTCGACTTCTTTTTCAGTTGGAACAAGAAGAACGCCATCGATGGCATTGTCATTGCTTATCCAGTGCACAATAGGCCTTCGATCCAACCGCTCTTCCGAACCAATATGCGCAGAACTCTCGACTAAATTAATGTCACAAAATCCCTTCAAACGCAGTTCAGACATTTCGGAGTCCTTACGTTCAATCCACACTGATTTAGAGGAAATATTGAATTCACGCATTCCACGCTCAGGATGATTTGGATGAACATCAACAGTGATTGAGTCTTGATGATTCCCTAGTAACTTGAGTTCATGTGGATGCCGTACAAAAGAAATTCTCGGCGCATCATCGTCAATACTTTTCGTATTGTGAGAGTAAAGACTAGAAAGTGGTACTGAAATATCCTTTTGAGTGACTCCAAGTTCTTCCCAGAAATTTCTCAAAGCATCAGCAGTAATTCCTCTATTTTGTAATGCACATAGGGTTGGTAATCGTGGGTCCATCCAACCTGAAAATTTGCCTGATTCGATATCTTTACGCATTTGAGAAGTCGAAAAGCCACCCCATTCATGGACTTTGACTCTTCCCCAATACATTGTTTCAGGATATTTCCATCCAAAGTGCGCATACAGTAGAGTTTGTTTTCTCGTTGAATCCATCAAGTCTTTACCACGAATGATGTGGGTTACGCCTTGCAAATAATCTTCAACTGCACTTTGGAAGTCAAGCAATGGCCAAACGCGATATCGTGAGCCGATCTCTTTTCGTGGGTGAGGGTGCTCATCCGTATTCTGAATTCGGAGTGCTGGCCAATCACGCAATGCCGGGTTTTTCAAATCCATTGCCGTTTTTACACGAACAACAGCATCACCTGGGTTGAAGGTACCATCGAGCATTTTATTCCATAACTCGTCATTTAAATCCGTTTTATTGTTACGACATGGGCATTCAGATTTACTGATTCGATATTCCTTGAATTCCTCTCCACTGCATTGGCATACATAACCGAAGTTTTCTGAAAGCATCTTTTCAGCATATTCATAGTAATGCGGAATACGATCGCTTGCTATCACAATCCTATGGGGTTTGAATCCCAACAACCATTCTGCTTCTTTTGGAATTTGTTCATATGCAGATGGCAAGGGAGGCTTAACGACAGTGTCAGTATCATCAAAACGCAAAATAAGTTCGCCATCCCATTCTTTTGCATAACTTCCATTGATGACAATTCCACGGGCATGACCAAAAGACAGTGGGCCGTTCGGATTTGGTGCAAATCTAAGAACTACTTTCCCTTTAGTAGCATTCTGGAGAAGGGGAAGTCCCTCACGTCGCTCCTTCTTTTCCCTTTTTTCCAAGAGATGAGGTGCCTCCTCCTCCAACAGTTCCCGCAAGGCTCCAATACCCATTTCAACTGCCATTGCGTTGGCCTCATTCACCGCTTGCGCAATCAATGGTGAGATAATTTTTCCATGCGGCCTTAAGTCGCTTCGAGTTGCCATTAGACGTCCAATGACAGAACCTGCTGCAGCCTTTCCTTCGTACTCAATCGCATTCTGGATGGCGAGATGTCGGAATGAAGCGAGTGTCTTTTCATCTGGCTCCCATGTCATGTGATTCAGCCACCCTAGAGCGTTGTCTTCATCAATTGCTCGCTTTGTTTTACTGTTCGTCGTTAAACAGTGTTGTCTGATTTTTTTCGCGATAAATTCTTTTTGGTGGTTCTTTATTGTACAATGCATTCCATGCACGTGATACTGTTTTCCAAGACCAGCGTAGCGCAGGATGTGGTGACGATTCTTGTATTAGTTGATTAAGAACTGATTTGGTTTTGGGGTCACTTGGGTATCCTGAGCCTAGCGGTAGACCAATTTGGTTCTCGAGTGATTGTATACTTCGGTCTCGTTCAACTTTTGCAAGA